>UMKK01033896.1_pt1 | contig 18156 bp, 17 predicted proteins | sample 1966281 | NCBI WGS metagenome assembly UMKK01 (sample SAMEA4836175, study PRJEB28245) | human gut metagenome | biome: gut microbiome; material: fecal sample | place: Denmark | collected 2008 | reverse complement strand
GAAATCTCAAAGTTGGAACATTAGGGGTTGTTTTATCACTTTTCATACTAATTAGTCCTCCAATATTCCGAGTTCTTTCAGATACTTGTTAATCTCATCATCAAGGCTTGCGCGTTGGCTTTCGAGTTCTTTTATTTCAGCCATAACTGCCTTTATATCGATTTCCGGTTCTTCTTCAAAAGTGTCGACATACCGCGGAATGTTTAAGTTGAAATCGTTTTCCTCGATTTCACTCATCTCTGCCACATGGCAGAATTTATCGATGTCTTTACGCTCAACATAAGCATTTACAATACGATCTATATCCTCGGCAGAGAGTTGGTTCATGTTTTTGCCGGGGGTATAATACTTACTAGCATCAATAAAGCATACATTCCCCGCATTGCCATTGCGATATTTCCGAAGAACAAGGCAGCAAACAGGGATGCCCGTGCCGTGGAAAAGGTTTGCCGGCAAACCAATTACGGCGTCGATTACATTCAGATCCTTAATTAAATACCTGCGGATCGTATCCTCACTTCCACTGCGGAACAAAACACCGTGCGGAAGTAAAACAGCAATACGACCGTCATCATCCATATGATAAACCATATGCTCAACAAATGCAAAATCCGCTTTACTCGACGGAGCAAGTTTGCCTGCGCCGCTAAAGCGAGGATCGTCAAGGAAGGAGGATGAGGCAGACCATTTTGCAGAGTATGGAGGATTTGCAACCTGGACAGTAAACTTAGTTGCCCCGAAGTTATCCTTTTCAAGAGTGTTATCATTGAAAAGATTGAAATATTGATAGGGAACATCGTGCATCAACATATTCATACGAGCAAGGTTATATGTTGTTCCGTTAAGTTCCTGTCCATAGTAATGCCCAACTGCGTGTTCGGCTGTTCCGCCGTTGGCTATAACAGCCTTACGAACTTCCAAAAGCATAGAGGCAGAACCGCATGTAGGATCGCACACATTTTTTACGGATTTCAGACCGACAGTAGCAAGTTTACTGCAAAGTTCTGAAACAGCACTCGGGGTAAAGAACTCACCACCCTTTTTGCCGCTGTCAGAGGCAAAAAGGCCTATCAAAATCATATAGGCTGTTCCGAGAACATCAAACTGTGCATCATCATAAGAAAACTCAATATCGTTTACGCGATTAATGACTTTTGCAATTTGCTTTGTGCGGTCAGAAACTTCCTTGCCTAAATCTTTATCCTTCAGATCCATAGCATCGAAAATTCCGTCAAATGCGGCTTCCGATTTCTGGCCAAGAGTGGATTGCTGAATAGATGCAATTGCTTTTTCGAGATAATCAACCGAAAATACTTTTCCATCGTATTTATTGGAAATCATATTGACAATATAGCCAAAGCTATATTCGGGACGAATTATGTAGCCAAGGTTGTCGAGGGAATACTTGTCGAGAGCCGCGAGAAGTTCTTCGTCATTTGAAGCAAGAGCATCCGCATATGTTATACCATCATTTTTAAGGATTTCTTCCATATACTTTTCTGTCTTTTCGGAAAGAAAACGATAGAAAATGATGCCAAGGATATAATCCTTGAATTTGCTTGCATCCATTGTGCCACGCAAATCATTTGCGATAGCCCAAAGTTTATTTGAAAGCTCCTGTGCTTGTTGTTTATGAAGTTGAATATCTGTCGCCATATTTTTATACTCCTTCGGCTCTGAATTTTTCGTACTGATCTTTTACAAATCCTTCTATTTCGGATGATAGTTTTAGTGTTTTAAGAACGCCGTATCCCTTCTGACTTAGACGCTTTCGGATATCCTCAAGACTGATAATGTGCTTGAACTGGTATTCCGACATAAAGAATTTGATCGTGTCGATATCAATACCTGTGTCTTCAGCGAACATTTCGATATCCATGTTTTGCTGTTGAACTTCAAACTCTTCATACGCTTTTACTATGTCTTCGTCCGGTGAAAGGCTGAAAAACTTTTCTGTAACGAAGCGCTTTAGCATATCCTGCTTTGCTCTCAATCGCTCATTATCTGAACGCTCGATTTCGCGCAAAATCAAGTCAATTGAGCGCTTCTTTTCGGTTTCGTCCTTCTTGATTACATCTTTCAGCAGGTTGAGGATATAAACAACATTGATTTTGTCAGTTCGAATGAGTTCGATATTGAAGTCTATATCAACAAGCGTAGTTTTAACATTTTTCTCGCGTTCTTTCTTTGCCAAATCGTAGTAGTAGAGATACCACGATTTATATCCTAAGAACTCGTCTTCGTCCAAAACATTTGCAAGGTCATTCCAATCAAATTTGGAGAATGTTTTTAATGTGGAGAGCGTTTGTGCTACCAAGCGGAAAGACACAATAAACTTTCTCTGATCATCTTCTGATTGCAATCTACCTGCAATATCAAAGGAAGGCGCTACACTACGTAAAATTGAAACTCTGTCAGAGTATTCGGCAACATAGTAATCATAGTTTTCAAGCAAATAAGCATTTGGATTTCCGTCGCCCGAAAACAACTTTAATGCCTTGTCTTGTTCCTCTTTAATATTTCGGAAAGTAATTATCTGACCGTATTGCTTTGTTTCTTTGTAAATACGGTTTGTTCGACTATAGGCCTGAACAAGAGAGTGCCAAAACAACGGTTTATCCAAATACAAAGTGTTGAGCGGTTTTGAGTCAAATCCCGTCAAGAACATATTTACAACGAGCAAAATGTCAATTTGCGGAACTTCTTTTTGCTTTAGGCGTTTTGCAATATCCTTACGATACGCATCGAATGTATCAAGACCAAACGCAAGTTTTTCCTTGTCTGTAGAAAACATTTTGTTATAGTCATCAATACACTGCTCTAAGAATTCTCTTGATTGTGGCGTGTCCGCTCCGTCGTCCATATCCTCGTTTGCTGCGTATGTAAATATAGCGGCAATTTTAAGGCCTTTCTTGTTCAACTTCTTAAAGGCAGAATAGTATTTTTGCAGAAGTGGAACTGACTGAATGGCAAACAGTGAAGTATAAGTGTCTGTCCCGATTTTCGTATGTTTTTCGTAATGCTCCAGAATATTGTTGGTAACCAACTCAATGCGCTGTTGGTCACTATAAATATTGGAAATGTCAATATTATTGCGCTTGCAGTATTCTTCCAGATTAAAATTCGGATTATTGCTTTGCTCGTGAACAATACGCTGTACGGTCATATCCGCTGCGTTTGTCGTAACGACATTGAAAGTGTTCTGATATTCAACAGAGAATTTCAAAACATTCCCGTCTGCAATAGCTTCTTTGATAAGATATTTGTGTAAGCAGGAATCCATTGTTCCTGCGTTGAATATATCTGCGGTTGTTTGACCTGTGGCGCCTTTATTTTCTTCAAATATAGGTGTTCCGGTAAACCCTATAAAGTTTGCATTTTGGAAGTTCCTGCGAATGTCACCGTGCATTTTCCCAAACTGACTTCTGTGGCATTCATCAATAACAAACACGCACTTTTTTGTTTTATAGGCTTCCAAGATAGGCTTGTATCTATCGTTGCGAAGCGCACATGCGAGTTTCTGAATGGTTGTAACAAGTATTTTTTCTCCGCTGTTCTTCAAGCGTTTAATGAGCTCAGCGGTTGAATCGGTGTTGTCAACACAATTTTCTTCAAACGAGTTATATTCGTCAACGGTTTGGTCATCCAGGTCTTTGCGATCAACCAAGAAAAACACCTTATCTATTCTGCCGTTATCTCTAAGGAGTGAAGCGCACTTAAAAGAAGTAAGCGTTTTACCTGAGCCTGTTGTATGCCAAACATAACCGTTGCGGTTTTCCTCTAAAACACGACGCAAAACGGCCTTTGTAGCATAAATCTGATACGGACGCATAATGATGATATTTTTCAGAGTATCCTGTAATACCGTATAATCAGTTAACAGGGCAGTTATATTGAATTTTGTAAAAAAGTCATCCGTAAAGTCATTTAGTTGATTGATACGCTCGTTGGTTGCATCCGTCCAAAAGAAAGCAAGGCTTTTTAATATTGCTTTGTATGTGCCGTCTGCATTCGTTTCATTTTCGTTTGCAAAATACTTTGTTTGAATAGAATTAGAGACAACAAAGCACTGAATGAACCGGAACAATCCTCTAAAGGAATATCGCCGATACCGGTTTATTTGATTGATAGCCTCGTTGATTTCCACACCGGGGCGCTTTAATTCGATCTGAACAAGGGGAAGACCATTGATAAGTACCGTGACATCATAGCGATTCTTGTATACAACATCTCCCTGATGTTCTTTATCCATTGTTACTTGGTGAGTCACTTGATAGATATTTCTCTCTGTATCCTTAGATAAAAACTCAATATAAACCGTTTTTCCGTTATCTAATTCAAGCAACTGCTTATCTCGCAGAATCTTTGCTGAGTCAAAAACGGTTTTATTCTCTATTTGCGTCAGCAGACGATCAAATTCAGAATCAGACAATTCGCTATTTCCCTTTGATTCGATAATAGCGGCCTTATTGAATTTTTGAAGTTGATCCTTAAAGTTTTTCTTGACTTCTGCATAGTCCCTCAATTGAATAAATTGATAACCTATAGTCCCTAATCTTTCGATAAAAAGGTTTTCAACTTCATACTCACTTACTGCCATTTTCTATCTCCTCAATCGTCTAAAATAACTTCCATGATATCTCCGATGTCACAGTGGTACACCTTGCAGATATTCATGAGAACTTTAACATTTACAGGCTGATTGTTTTTTAATTTACTCATGGTGTTTGTCGTAAGCTCTGCAGCCATTCGTAAATCCTTTTTGTTCATCCTGTTTTCCTTCATCAATTTCCATAGCTTTTCATAACTCAATGACATCCATATTCACCCCGTGAAATAACGAAAATCGGAGGAAAAAATATAATTCCACCTATACAATTTATAGTATATCATAGAATTCTGATTTTTTCAACAGGATTCAGAGACTAAAGCGATAATTCGAAGCCTGTTGTCGAAAATTTGCGACAATAAGCAAGGGGGCACTCATATAAGTACCCCTCGACGCTATGTCAATAGCATTTTTTACAAGGCTCATATCCGCGGCTTATAGCATCGGATTTTGAGATTTGTGACGGATTCTTCATGTTGCTGCAACTGCTTTTTCTATGATATTTCTTGCCCGTTGCAGATATCCATACCGTTTCTGTGTTGCCGGGTTGGGCAGGGGGCTGTGTTGTAGATTCAGTTTGCGCAGGTGCTTTTGCCTGTGAAGTATTATCACTCGCGGGTCCGGAACTGTTGCCGGTCGCATAGTCGATAGTTATACCCGGCTGAACATTGTAGCAATAAACATTGAAACAGATTCCTTCCCCGTTATCCTCTACAGAATATGCTTCGATTTGTACACCACTGCACACGAGATTGTTCCCCTCAAATATGGGGGTGACCCTGTATGCGACATGATGGTTCGTTTCTTTTATGTAGTCCGCAACCATGTTTTCAAATGGAAGCATTCCTTCTATGTTCATGTATCGGGTGCCGGTAATCAAGTTTTTCCTATTGGTATTTTCGGCGGAGAGTTGCCATCCGATCAAGTGGCAGCGATTCCACAAGTATCCGCCGGAAATGCCATTATATTTTGCCTGAATCCATCCGGAGGGTTTGATGCTGCTGATGCTTCCACGGGTTTCGTTTGTTCCCGGCATTGTATCCCTTCCGCACGAAGCAAGCGCAACACCGCATCTTCCGAGCGAATCGAGGTCTGAATATTTTTCATAACCTGTTGTAGTTAATTCGGTCGCTGAAAAGTTCGGCTGATTGTTATTGATAACCACATATGCAGTTCCCGCATAGGCGCCGACAGATGCGGGCTTAACAGGAGTAGCCGATCCTGAGCCGACACTTGATGGTTTGCTGCTCGGACTTGTGGTTTCCTCTTGCTTATTGGATTCCGAGCATTTGTCAACAGTTTCTGTTAGACCGGCAGTTTCTGATCTATCATCGATAATTGAACTTTCAGAATCGGTGCTTCTACCCGAGATAGATGTCGGACTGTCACTCACTATCGAATCCAAGCCACAGCCGGCAAGGGAAAACAACATCGCAAGAGACAGTAATACCGCTAATAACTTCTGTGATACTTTCATCGTCGTTACCTCCTGTATGTTTCGATTGTTATCTTCTCATGTGAGGTTCCGGCGATATCTTCCGTCTTGACCTTCTTGAAGCCCAAGGCTTTTAGGTCGGTATCAAAGAACTTATCCGCAGGATAGTGTCGATTCCATTTGCATAGCACGATTTCATTCGCGCTATCGGTCGAATACGAACCATCCTCAATAAAGCAAACATCATTTTCTTCTGCCTTGCCCATATAATCATCATCAGCCAATACAGAAGCGTTGTTTCCAAACTGTTTGGCGGAGTAAGGACTCATCCATAGTTTTGAGCCTTGCGCATAGTTGAGTATCCATTCTCTTAGATTTTGATCCTGGCTTTGCCTTTTTCCGAAAAACATCATCCCGCTCTTGTCATCAATACAAAAAATCAGTTTCATACCATATACCTCTCTCATCTTTTGTTCCATTTTAGAGAACGAAAAAATAATAAAAGTCTACTAATACGGAACAATAATATTATAGCGCTTACTCATACGAAACGCAAGTGTATTAAAATATTACTGAAATAGAACTACAGGAGGTGTACAGGTTGTTCGATTTCGGAATACGATTACAGCAACTTCGCATGAGTCGGAATATGTCTCAAGCAGAGTTGGGAAAGAAAATAAATCGCAGCAAGTCCGTGATTTGCGCTTATGAAAATAATTTAAGAATCCCGCCATTGGAGGTTCTTACTGATATTGCCGTGTTCTTCAATGTATCGCTTGATTACCTCGTTGGTATCGACAAGGAAGAGATGGTTTCTGTGGACGGATTATCAAACGAGCAGAAAGAAATAATACACGCCATGATTCACGAGTTTAAGAGCGGCACAAGCAATTGCCCGGGGCTTACGGCACAACAGCAAGACATTCTCAATAAACTCATGGTCGAGTTTTATCGCAAACATAAGCAATAAAAGACCGAACAGCAACGGCAGGTTTATCCACCGTTGCTGTTCTTTTGTTACTGTCTTCTATTCTTCTGCTGTAATATATCTTAGAGTGGGTACTTCCTTGGCCTACCAAAATGGGAGAGGGCTACTGACACATAGTAAGCAGACCAATCCCTTGGCGAATCACAGTAAAAAATAACGGTTGCTTGTAAACGAGCCGTTTTTTCGCTTTGCATATTCCTTGCGAATAAGCCCCGCTTTTTCCAAGTCCTTTATTGCTCGACGGACGGTCTTATCGGAAATAGACAACTCTTTGGCAATGGTTTTAACGCTCGGCCATGCCTTTCTTTCCTTATCGCATCTGTCGTAAAGATAAATATAGACGAGCTTTGCCCTTGAGGGAAGCTCGTCTCGATCATATAATTTGCGGTAATATGCCATAAGAAATCACCGCCTTTAATCTGTTCGGACGCTCTGCTCCGGTTCTCTGAACAGAGGTTCATTGCTTTGCGACAAGGCTTGTCCGCCTGAGGCTGATCTACGAGCGGAACGGGACTGCGGATAGTAGGAGTCCGGATATTGTTCGAGCATATTATTCTCGATAATCTCCTTGTTCGTATAGTATACTTTACGAGCACCTTTATCGGGGACGGTGTACTTCTCTGTATCAAACTCGATACCCCATTTGAAGAACAGTTTCAGTTTTGATACAAATGGGTGAGTGCCTGTTTTCATAACGATGAAGTTGCCTTTCTTCAGCGATTTGAGTTCGTCTGCGGTCATGAGCGGTCTTTCGGTCATTTGTAGGCTCTGTGAAGGATCGTTTTTGCTTCTTGAGACCGAGCCTGTCATAACGGTCCGAGTGCCGAGGGATTTGGAGATTTCATCAGCCGTTCCGGAGGTTGGCGCAAAACCGCCTGCAATAGTTACCTGACAGTTATCCTTGATAATATCTGCGCCTTCGTTTCCGTAATTCTTTTCAAGCTGCTTATATGACTGAATAATGCTGACAAGTGACAGCTTTCGGGAACGGGATGCAGAATACATCATCTCGGCGGAACTGATGGCCGGCAAAGTTCCGAACTCGTCCATGTAGAACATTACACGGTTTTTCAATGCACCGCCGTGTTCGTCTGCAACGGTAAGTATTTCTCTGTATAACTGTTGCAGAAGAAGAGACACCATAAAGTAAGTTGCGGGATTTTCCTCGGGTAAAACAATAAAAATAGCACACTTGCTTGAACAGAACTTTTCGGCATCAATTGCCGTATCAAAGCAAAGGATTTGTTCGAGTTCCGAATCAAGAAAAGCGTTAAGACGCGACATCGCAGTCGACATGATAGAAGCCATTGCTTGGTCGCTTGTGTTCAGTGCGGCACCGGCAAACCACCGCGTTTTATGTTCGGGCGGCAGTTTTTCTATAAGGAGCTGGAATTGATTCTTTCCCTTTACGCTGCTTGGTGCAAGCAAATCCTGTATCAGTTTAAATACAGACACAATATGCCTCTGCTCGGGCGGCGCAAACTCGGCAATCAAGAGAATGACCGCAGTCATCAGACCTTCGGCCGCATCATAATGGGATAAGTTTCCCCGCGCCTTACTGCGTTTCCGCAGTAGGTTTCGGGAAAGCTCTCCCCCGAACCGGACGTACACCTCTCGGCGTATCCGGCTCTCCATCTACCATCTTAGGCAGTCACATTGTGGATTTCATCATGGCACGCTTTGCAAACCGCAAGGGTTTTGCGCCGCATTTTTCTCATCAACCGCTCCCATTCGCTGTCATCCGTCAGCTCTTTGAGCGTCCGAACATGGTGCATACGAATATCATCCGTCTTTTGACCGCAAAGCTCGCAAACCCCGCGCTTTATCCTCGCGGCATTGCTGTTCGGGCTTTCATATTTCCTGCTATATTCTGGCAGAATGTCAGGCGTAGACAGGGTTTCCTTTATTCGCTTAAATCCATCATGGTAGAACTCGCAGTATTTTGTCCCCGCCTTTGTTTCGTAGGGAACAGCGAAAACGCCATTGCGAGAGTATTTGTCAATCATTCTGCTCACCGTACTGCGATATTTACAGGCGTAGGTCTTGTACATACTGTACTCCATGATATAGGCGAATTTACTGAGTACCGACACGTTGTTCGCCAGCCGATAATAGTTATACAGCCCTCGTATCTCCGCGTTGAATTTGGTTATAATTTCAATATCCGGGTGATTGATGAGCTTGCCTCGATGTATGGCTTTCCACTTTTCTTTTCCGTTTTCATCTGTTTCGATTTTGAAGGTATGGTACTCTTGCAGTTTTCCGACCCATTTCTCTTTCGGGACGTACAGCATAACCCGCCCGCTGTATTCACGCTTAGCCACGCCTCTTTTGTTATACTTTATGGCGTTGCTTCGGGAGATACAGATGTCATAGCCCAAGAACCGCGCAAATTTCGACGTATGCGTGATTTTCGTTTTCTCCTCCGACAGTGTGAGTTTTAACTCCTCCGCCAGAAATTTCTTCACGTCCGCTTTGATTCGCTCCGCGTCCTGTTTGCTTCCGATGACACCGATGATAAAATCGTCGGCGTACCGGCAGTATTGGAGGCTCTTGTACTCGCTGTTGCACTGCGCGTAATATGGGTGGTTGAACATCTCATTCCTCGCTGCACGAAGCTCCCTGTCCATAACGGTCTTTTCCTCTGCGCTGGCTGTTTTCCACAACTCCTGATAAGATTTTTCAAGTTTGTGGTAACGCTCCCTCGCCTTGAGATACCCGCTGTCCACCTTTCGATTTTTGGAATTTCCTCTATCGAAGGACTGCTTATATGCGGCAATGAGGCGGTCGAGCCTGTCCAGATAAATGTTTGCGAGGATAGGGCTGACGCCGCTCCCTTGGGGTGTGCCGGAATATGTGCGGTGGTAGTCCCATTGCTCCATATACCCGGCGCGCAGGAGCTTCCATATCAGAGCAAGAAAATACTCGTCCTCAATGCGTTCGCGCAGTATGCTGATCAGCACATGGTGGTCGAAGCTGTCGAAACAGGCTTTGATGTCACCTTCCACGAACCACACCGCACCCTTAAAGTTGATGTCAATGTGTTTCAGTGCCGTGTGACAGCTCCGTCCGGGTCTGAATCCGTGGGAGTTTTGGGAAAAGTTGGGCTCGTAAATGCTTTCGAGTATCATTCGGACAACCTCCTGTACCAGCTTGTCCTCTGCGGACTGTATCCCCAGCGGGCGTTTTTTGTCGCTGTTTTTCTTGGCGATGTAGGTGCGCCTTGCCGGATTAGGCTGGTAGCTGTGGTCTTTGAGCGCGGTAATGATTTTCTCAATACGCTCCGCGCTCATGCCGTCGATGGTCTGTCCGTCCACACCCTCGGTCATGTTGCCCTGCCCTGTGCAGATGTTGTTATAGGCAAGGTAATAGAACTCGGAGTTATACAGATTTCGGTACAATCTTTGAAAACGGTATGATTTGTCCTGTGACTTTTCACGTAAGATTTTCAATATTTCTGCTGGATTTCTCAACGTCTCCACGTCCTTCCTTAAAAAATATTGATGGTAGACTGCCCCCCTTCGCTATGTGAACGGTGTTACCGTCTCGGACTACTATGAGGGCTGTGTTTCCATATCGGATTTTCAGCGGCGTTCCGCATAGCCATTTGCATGGCGCTCCGACTTAGGAAATCCCCGTTTAGGCTTGCTTGGATATGAGCGTATCGTGTTCTCGGATAGGACTTTCGTCATTTGCCGCTTCTCGCGGTTGACCGCACCTGAGTATCCCGTATTGGCACTTCTCCTAAATGCCTTTACCATGCGCGAACAGCACTTCTAACCGCCGTGTGCTGTGGACAACGCTATGTCCCGCCTCTGATTATCCTTCAAGCAATCCACCTTTTATCCTTATACACGATGTTTCATCTTGACACTGTGGCGCCGGGCGTAGACCCGACCCTAAGTCGCAGTCGTGCGGTTCGACTGACTTGTGCCTTTCCCTGTATGCTACACTCCCCATCGGGTTTCCCCTTTGGATAAACAGGGTGATGATAGGCTGCGTCCCGCGTAGTCGGTCCTCCTGTCTCATCGGATTTGCGAGGCGCGTTGATACTTTTACCTACCGCTTGCTCAAGGCGGTGTCCATAACAAGCCCGCGCAGTGCGGTTTACTTACCGCACCGCTTACGGGCGCACAAAGAATGCGTTTTGGCCGTAAGATGCCGCATCACCATCACTGAATATCAGAGTTTTAGCAATGATTTTTGCATATTTTTCGGCTTTTGCTTTCAGTGCTATGTTTTCGGGATGGGCCTTATACTCGTCCATATACTTATTTACGAGGTGCAAAAGATTGTTGCCGTCCGATTTTGTTGGGTTGCGCAGGTCGATAATAGCGACATCGTAACCGTAGTACTGCTTTGCTATATTTCCGTAATTACGATACAGGTCACCCTTTGTATCGGTTGTTAAAAACGACATGCCCGCGGCACAGGCGTATTCCAAATTGGGGTAAAGCCAGAAAGCGGTTTTACCGCAGCCTGCCGCACCGATCATAAGAGTATGCACATCGTCATCATCAACCATTGCGTAATCAATGCCGTTCTTTTTCTTTACTCCCAATATCACTCCCTGCGGCAAATTGAGATTTTCCTGCTTAGCTTTCTTTCTCCAAACTTTCGGTTCATACGGAATGTATTTATAGGTTCGTCTCAATTCCGAGTTTGTGGAGAACCGCGCAGTACCATGCTGCCCGTCTCCGACGGTTTTGGATTTGATACTGTTAAGATTATAGATGTGGGAAGCGAGTGTAACGCCGCCGATAACGGCGAACATAATTGTTGCCACAATAGTCAGTATGATTGTTCCGTCCACGCTTGTTCACCTTCCTTCTGCATAATTAAATCCTCGTTCCAATCCTTTTTTGTCGGAACGAGGATTTCTGATTTATAGCCTTGCGCAAACAGTTTATCCGATATTCTCTTTGCTGCTGATTGACCTGCGGTATCACTGTCAAAGCACAAATACACCTCTGTTAAATTCGGATTGTCTTTAAGGCATTGAAAAAGCACCCTGTCCGCCACGGAGCAGGATGCCGCATAAGTATTTTGCTGCCAGCCGTTCGGGTTCATCGTAATGTAAGACAGCATATCAATCGGGGCTTCAAAAAGAAAGACTCTGTTACTCATACCGTTCCAGTGAAAACTGTATTCCGGAAGACTTCCGTCTGCGTTTCCTTTGTAGGTACTTTGTGAGCCTGTCCCGCGCTTGTGCGCATGACGCGCTACTCCGTTAGTATCATAGCCGACGAATACAGCGTTATGATGGGGGAGCGATTCGTATATCATTTGCTTACGGGCAAATGCATTTATAACATCCTTGCTGATTCCTCTGCGAGAGAGAAGGTAAGCATATACTCTGCACATATTATCGTTTTTCTCCGGCAGGCTAAATGCTTTTTCTTTTTGCTCGATGGGCGGTGCCGCAGTCAGAGTCCCGCCGTAGCCGTTAAGCAGATATTCCATTGCTTCGGGATAATTCTTATTATAGAATTTGCGGACAAAGTCTATAGCATCGCCGCCAACTTCTTCATACTGGTGATACCACAGGTTTCCTCGAATCGTTACCTTCTCAGACCCGTCGCGCCATTGATATTCTTTTCCTGACCGTTTCAGTCGTTCACCTTGCCGTTCCAATAAATCTACAATATCGGTTGTCCTTGCACGATCCTTTTGTTCCTGCGTGTAGTGAATATAGTTTGCCATGGCAACTCCTTTCCTTTATTATCAGCCCATTTTTTGACCTTGAGCCATTTTCTTTTCCTCAATCTTTCGCATGAGTTTGCGGTCAATGGTACGGCTGTTTGTATTTCTTTTCTCTGCATCATCACAGATGATTTGCGAAAGCCTCGCCAAGAGACGCATAGATGCCAATACCGTTGCCGAACTACTGTGCGTGTACGGATGGTAGTTATCAAGAATATATTGAGCATACTCGTTTCCTTTGCTTGCGGAGGAGGTCAATAACTGTACGGCGAGTTCGTAATCCTTATCAACTCTCTGACCGTAGAGGTACATCTTTCCGAGTTGATACTCTGCCCATTGGTTTCCCCGTTTTGCTGCTTCTGAGAGCAATCGGACGGCATAGTAAATATCGCTGTATTTCGCCGTGCCTTGAAGATGCATCTTTGCAAGCGAGTACATCGCGTATGCATTGCCCTGGCGTACTGACATTTCAAACATTCTTTGTGCAGTCACATAATTTGCCGACACATCCTCGCCTTTAAGATAGAGTTTTCCAAGCTGATACTGTGCATAGGGATTGTCCTTTGCATCCGCTTTCCAAAACCATCGGAGTGCTTCACCAACATTTTTCTCAACCACTTCACCCTGTAAGTACAGTTTCCCGAGCCGATACATTGCAACATCAAATCCCTGCATTGCAGAAAGAGTCAACAGCCGAATACCTTCCTCGGGATCGAAATTCTCGGAGTCAATATCCAATAGTTCACGTCCCATAATATATTGGCAATGCATATCGTTGGGGGCAGTCCACGGATTTCTCTTGGAGGTAGTTTCACTTGTATAGGCCATTGTTTCCTCGGGAGTTTCCGTTTCCTGCTGCATATCTTCTTCAAAGGTAATTCTGTTGTGCAGGATGTTGAGCGCTTCCTGGATAACCGCATTTTTAATAGAGGTGAACTCTTTGTTTGCGGATAGCGAGATGCGTTTTGGCATCGTATCCTGATAGGTGCGAAAAACATTTTCTTTCTGCTCGTACCATAGATTATATAATTCTGCAATTCGAGCATCCTTGGCGAGTTCATCGATGACACCGTTAATCAGATTCTTTGCCGCCTTGGGCATATAACCATAGACCGTCTTACCCTTGTAATTTTCAAGCGTCTTTGACAGTTCTCGAAGCATCGTCACAACAGTTTCGTTTTCATATGCGCTGTTATTGATCTGCTGAACAATTTCCGCAATTTTATCTCTGCCGGTCCTGCGCAGTTCATTCCTGTGTGCGGTCATGTCCTGGTATGTGTGGTAGAGGTCGTTTTTGAAAATCTCTCGGGCAAAGTCTGACTTGAATGTTTGTAATGCCTGCTCGGTCATATACGGTTCTTTCCCTACCGAGTATGAAATCAAGTGAATATGCGGATGGCTGCCCTCGTTATGAAATGCAGCATACCAACGCAGGTCTCCGAGAGGAATGCCCATAGCTTTTGCCAATTTGTTTGCCTGACCTCGAAGCAGGTCACGCCATGCTTTTGCGTTATCATAACCAAGTTTCTGTGCGTCCTCTCTGCGAAGAGACATGATAGTTGTCCATACCGTTCCTTCGTGTTCCGCAACCTCTTTTGATACAGCAGAAAGATCTATCGGGCTGTCCGTTTGTGAAAACAAACCGTGAGTACCTTGTTTCTCAACTCTCGGCCGCATAGCAATGTACCCGACATAGTTTTCTTTCTTCCCGATGAGGTCGAGATTTTCTTCGATGGTTCTGCTTATAAATTCTGAGGCTGTGCTTTTTGTTTGAGCATTGATATAGTCCTGGTACTCAAAACTGTTCACCGCATCGGGAAAGTCCTCGGTAAGCTGCTTGATAAGACGCTGCTGTTCCGTCGTCGCAGACTGATGTTTCCATGATTCATCGCATTTTTCCACGCCTTCTCGAGTGGCAATATATTTTACAAGATTCGTACCGTGTTTTGCTGAACCTGATTTTATATATCTCCACTTCAAAATAAATCGCGCCATCGTTATCTGCCTTTCTGATAGCGGACAGCGTCATCGAATGAAATTTTGCCGTTGAGTCTCTTGACTTCATTAACACACTTTCCTCTGAGCCGGGCAAGTGTATCTTCATCCACACGGAAGTTTGCAGCCGATACATGCATCGTCATTGCAAGTTCTACAGCATACTTAAACAACAATGATGCCATTCTGTTTTCGAAAGAGTCAAGCGAGCCTTGGATTGTACTGACGATAGCTTCCGGAAAGTATTCGCGGCAGTCCTCTGCGCACACATATCCGGCATAAAATAAAACTGCCTTTTCTATGAACTCTGATTTGCTTCGGCAGTTATCCAACTGATACAAGCGTTCCACCTTTTCCAGTGTGGTAGGGTATGCCCACAGAGCAAATTTCTTTTTTGTTTCGTCCATTTTTCATCATCTCCTTCTGTTGAAAAGCCGCATAAAATAAGGCTTTTTCGGCAAAGGAGGTTGCGCATACATTTTATGCGCAACCTCCTTTTTTGAGCCATCAACGCCGATATGTTTCCTTGTACAATGGGGCATATTTGCAATTCCGACCCCGAAGTCTTGAAAATGCGTTTATTGCGACCCCGATTGTGAAAGTGCGAAAAGCCCTTTAACGGTCGGCTCTGCCGTCCGATGTGAACCGAGTCGGGGAGCATTGCAACCCCGGCTCTTATTCCTGCAAGTAAAATCGGACGGCCGAACCGCCGATTTTCCGCATTGCGCAGTCACCTCCTGAAAGCCGTTATTTCGCCTGCTTTGTTGTGAGGGTGGACTCGGTCGTGGATGGCAACCATTTTGCCTCACAAGGCAACACAGGGGCAGACACGGCGGTTACATCTTCATATCATATACTGTGATATCATTTGATGGTTCTTCCGAAAAATTAAGTTCTTTTCCTGCAAGGCTGCTATTGAATATTTCACGACGACCTTCCTCGCTTCGGTAATCGGAGCGGAATGCTTTATAGACCGCAACGGAAAAATCACGCAAGAAGTAGGTCTGCCATTCATTATCCATGCCATCGCAAACACTGACCCTGCCTTCGTCCAAATCAAATTCGAGCAGTGCAGTGACTCGGTCATCCGCATGGATATCCGCACAGACCTTGCCGAAATATTCAAGGTTGACGGGATTCGTTTCAATAAAAGCATCGGCGAAGGTTTTGGGGTCGGCGGATAACTCGCCGCGCTCATAGAGGCGGTATCGGTAGGCTGCTTGCATCGGAGAGCGAAAAATGTCGCTTGTGAAGTGACAATCATCACCGTTTTCACGGATGTGATAAACCGCAAAGCGTCGGGCCGCTTCCAGCCGCGCCTGTTCTGCGGTGTCCTCTCTTTCAATCCTTGCCTCGATGGAGGCACGCTGCTCATCGGGAACATATTCCTGATACAATGTGTCGAACGCCTCAGTCAATTTATCCTCGACTGTTTCGGCGGTCTGATTGCCGAGGGCATATGCCAATGCCCGCACACGGTATTCGTTAAGGTACAGGGTAATATCAATGTCGTTCATTGGCGCTTACCTCACTGACTTCGGTATGCTCCGTTTTCTGGGGCTTCGGTTTTTTCGGCTTCGGCACGGCAGAGGAAGAAACGATGCCGGAGCGCATATCGATAAACTCCCGCACACCGGCAGGCACGGTTTTGCTGTAGATTGTGTCGAGCGCTTTTTCGAGTTCTGCTTCGGCAGAAGTACCTTTCTGCGAAAGATAAAGGACAAGGGCGGATGCCTTGTCCTCGTCAAATGAGATATTGAAAGTTGTCTTTTTCATATTGTGCTTTCCTTTCTGTTACATAGTCAGTTCGGGATCAAAGCCATCTCGCCGCCAATCCTCACGATCTGAATTACATCCACGCATATTGATTTCCGCGTAATTGTCAAGGCCGTAGAAATTCGTGCCGTCAGTGCAACAGTTTTGAAAACTACCGTGTTCCATGTTGCATTCAATTATTACGGCATTGCTTAAATCGCTGTGAGTATAAACGCCGCCCGACATCTTGCACCCTGAAAAGACCGTGTTCTTGAATTCGCATTCCTCGGCGGTGACATCTTCGAGGTTACAGTTTTCAAACCGCGTGTCATTGATAACGGAAAAATTGAGTTCCGCGCCTCGCAGGTCAGTGTTCGCAAACCTCGCGTTATCCATAGCAACATTCATCATGTTTTTATGCGCAAGGTTTAGTCCCTGCACAAAACAGTTAGAAAAATCAGCCTGTATACCACCTGCATCATTAAGCCATAAGGTGTGCTTGGCAAGCATGACATCCGCTTCTTCCTGCGTCAGTGTTCGGCGTGAATCAGCCTGCTGTATATATTCATCTTTTACAGTGCAGAGCATATAGCCACCATCGAAATCAACGCTTTCAATTTCCGGTCTGTCTTTCAGTGCTACATACATCAATTCCTCGCTGAATCCTGCACCTCTAAACTTGTTTCGTAATTCATCGGTATTGATGCTGTATTTTTTATTACTACAATCGATTGCTTCTCGAACTATACGGTCTGCCATTATTGCAGTTTCACGCACAGCGTTTTCAAGGCTCGGATACTGAACAGCGATAGCAAGCTGTTTGGCGTTAGGAATATGGGCGGTGTATCGGGCGTAGTCATAACCCTCTGTGTCAATGATAAAGCCGTCTTTATGTCCTTCTCTTATGAGCAGCAGGCACGGTATACCGTCGGGTAAATACTCATGCTTCTCGGCGTTAAACTCTCGGAGAAAATCATAGTATCCAAGAGGATTGGAAACGAATTCGGTATATTCAGAAGGCGTCAGTTTTACTACTTTTTCAATCTGACACAGAGGCAGATTGAAATCCGTTTGTTTGCACTTTAAGTCTGCTTTTATAACCATGGGCATTCTCCTTTACATAGACAGAGCCTGCGTTTCGTCCTCATCGGAGGATTCGTTCGCAGGCTTATGGTGGTGTTCGGTTTCGTGTTCGTCATAAATGTTACAGCCGAGAACGGAGAGCAGACTCACCGGATTCCCTTGGCAGTTATGACAGTACTGCAGGTGGCAGGTCATCTCGATACAGTCCTCGGTCATGATGAGTTCGTTGATTTCTTCTCTCTGCCGTAATTCTTCTTCGAGCAGTCTGCCGCTTTCGTTGGTGTCGGTGACCTCCGCGCCGAAGTGGTAATACAGCTCGTCGTAGGAGACCGTCCAATGGCAGTTCTTCGAATGGTCGCAGCATTCTCTGACGGCGTAATCGGCAAGCTGCCGTATTTTGCCTTTATTCATATTGACCGTTCCTTTCTTTGAATTTCATATTTTTGTGCTTTGCAATCATATTTTTCATCACCTCCGGGATATAAAAACAGCCGCCGAAGTTTTTTGAAACCTCGGCGGCTATGTATCGGTTATTCTGTTTTACAAACTTGAATTGTCTAAAATAGTAAAGCCGTACCGCTTACTATT
>UMKK01040321.1_pt1 | contig 19691 bp, 6 predicted proteins | sample 1966281 | NCBI WGS metagenome assembly UMKK01 (sample SAMEA4836175, study PRJEB28245) | human gut metagenome | biome: gut microbiome; material: fecal sample | place: Denmark | collected 2008 | reverse complement strand
TCCGTCACCACCGAAGATCCACTGAGATTTCTTAGATAAGAATTCTTTCTTAGCTAAGATTTCTTTAGCAGCGTCACATCCGCAAGCTTCTAATGCTGCAACTAATTTATCTGTAGCTGCTCCGTTCTTGCTTCCGTCTGCATATGTGTCTAAGTATTCAGCTGCTGCTGCTTTAACATCTGCGTTATCTGTAGATTCAGCTAATGCAACAACTTTTTCTTTTGTCTGTTCTCTTAATGTATTCTGTCCTGTGAACATACCTAAACCAAACTCTGCGTTGTCTTCGAACAGTGAGTTAGCCCAAGCTGGTCCCTGTCCTTTAGCGTTTGTTGTGTATGGTGTAGATGGTGAGGATCCACCCCAGATAGAAGAACATCCTGTTGCGTTTGCGATGTACATTCTTTCACCGAATAACTGAGTGATCAGTTTAGCGTAAGGTGTTTCACCACAACCAGCACATGCTCCTGAGAACTCAAGCATTGGCTGTCTGAACTGGCTTCCTTTAACGGAATCAGCTTTGAACTTAGCAAGTACTTCTTCTTTAGCTGGTAATTTCTGACCATAGTCATAAACTTCCTGCTGATCTCTCTGAGAATCTAATCCAGCCATTGTAAGAGCTTTTTCACCCTTCTTACCTGGACAGATGTTTACACAAGATCCGCATCCTAAACAGTCAAGAACTGTAACTGTCATAGCGAATTTATATCCTGGCATTCCAGTCATATCAGCTGTCTTAGTAGCTGCTGGAGCTGCTGCTGCTTCTTCTTCTGTCATAGCTACTGGACGGATTGTTGCATGAGGACATACATAAGCACAGAAGTTACACTGGATACAGTTATCTGGATTCCAAGAAGGAACGTCTACTGCTACTCCACGTTTTTCGAATGCAGATGCACCTAAAGGCATATGTCCATCTACGTAAGGTACTAAATCGCTAACTTTAAGAGCGTTACCTTCCTGTCCATTAACGTAGTTCTGTACGTTGTTGATGTAATCAACAAGAGGTTTGTTATCTCCCTTAGCTTCAACGAATAAGCTTTCTGCTTCAGCGTCAGCCCATTCAGCTGGAACTGGTACTTCAACGATAGCTTTTGCACCAGCGTCGATCGCATCGTGGTTCATCTTAACGATAGCTTCACCCTTCTTGCTGTAAGAAGCTGTTGCAGCGTCTTTCATGTATTTGATCGCATCTTCTTCAGGGATGATTCCTGATAATTTAAAGAATGCAGACTGTAATACAGTATTGATACGTCCACCAAGTCCGATTTCTTTACCAATCTTGATACCGTCAATGATATAGAACTTAATGTTGTGTTTAGCTAAGTAAGCTTTTACCTGTCCTGGAAGATGTTCTCCAACTTCTTCTGGAGCCCAGCTGCAGTTTAACAGGAATGTTCCACCGTCTTTTAAGTCCTGAACCATGTTATATTTTGTTAAATATGGTGCACAATGGCAAGCAACAAAGTCAGCTTTGTTGATCAGGTATGTTGATTTGATTGGGTCATCTCCGAAACGTAAGTGGGACATTGTAACACCACCGGATTTCTTAGAGTCATAATCAAAGTATGCCTGAGCATATTTGTCTGTATGGTCACCAATGATCTTGATAGAGTTCTTGTTAGCACCAACAGTACCGTCGGCTCCAAGTCCCCAGAATTTGCAAGCTACGATGCTGTCTGGAGCTGTAACTGGAGTTTCTCCTCTTTCAAGAGATAAGTTTGTAACATCATCCACGATAGATAATGTGAATTCATTTTTATCAACGTTTTCGAATGTAGCGATGATATCAGCTGGTGTAGTATCTTTAGAACCTAATCCATAACGTCCACCATTGATTGTGCAGCTTTCGAATTTTGTTCCTCTTAATGCGTTAACAACATCAAGGTATAATGGTTCTCTTGCTCCAGGCTCTTTAGATCTGTCTAATACGTTGATAACTTTTGCTGTATCAGGGATTGCTTCTACTAATTTCTCAGCAACGAATGGTCTGTAAAGACGAACTTTAACAACACCGACTTTTTTACCCTGTTTCATTAAGTAATCGATTGTTTCGTCGATTGTTTCACAAACAGATCCCATAGCGATGATTACGCTCTCAGCGTCTTCAGCTCCATAGTAGTTGAATAATTTATAATCTGTTCCGATCTTAGCGTTAACCTGATTCATGTAATCTTCAACGATTGCAGGGAAAGCATTATATGTTGAGTTAGCTGCTTCTCTTGCCTGGAAGAAGATGTCTGGGTTCTGAGCTGATCCACGAAGAACTGGATGTTCTGGGTTTAAGCACTCAGCTCTGAATTTGTCGATTGCTTCATAATCAACCATATCTGCAAGATCATCATAATCCCACATTTCGATTTTCTGAATTTCATGAGATGTTCTAAATCCATCGAAGAAATGTAATACAGGAACACGTCCTTTAATTGTTGCTAAATGAGCTACTGCTCCTAAGTCCATAACTTCCTGAACACTAGAGCTGCAAAGCATTGCGAAACCTGTCTGACGACATGCATAAACGTCAGAGTGGTCACCAAAGATGTTCAGTGCGTGAGATGCAAGTGCACGAGCAGATACATCAAATACGCAAGGCATCTGTTCACCAGCGATCTTATACATGTTAGGGATCATTAATAACAGACCCTGAGATGCTGTATAAGTAGTTGTTAATGCACCAGCTGCTAAAGAACCATGTACAGTTCCTGCTGCTCCTCCTTCAGACTGCATTTCAACTAATTTTACAGGATGTCCGAAAATATTTTTCTTTCCCTGTGTTGCCCACTGGTCAGTTGACTCTGCCATTGGTGAGGATGGTGTAATAGGATAAATTGCTGCAGCTTCTGTAAAAGCATATGATACGTGTGCAGCGGCTGTGTTACCATCCATGGTTTTCATTTTTCTTGCCATGTTCTCTTCCTCCTAAAAAATCTCGTGTGAATATATCCACACATTGTTAATCTCTACGTCCACCTAGCATATGGGCGTAGAAAATATCACTACAACTTTCACAAGTTGCTTAAAACATAAACAAAGCTGTATACATATAACTTTTGTATACAGCTTTATTCTACATTATTTGCACAAGTTTTTAAAGAGATTTTTATGTATTTTTAGGTATTTTTTTTTGTACGCCAAAAAAATAACAATCTTTTTGAATCCTTAGTAAAATACTCAAGATTTTGAATTCGTTGTATTTGTGCTATTTGTACTATTTTTATCTTTTGTACTTGTGCTTTTCGCATTCTTATGTTCATCGAATGTTTTTGTGAAAACATGGGTTCCTTTTTTGCTTCCGTCAGTTCTATAATATAGGTAATCATGTTTCTTTGGATGCATCGCAGCCTTGATCGCCGTGTCTGACGGATTACAGATCGGTCCTGCTGGCAACCCTTTCATAACGTAAGTATTATACACCGTTTTCACTTTCAGATCTTTATAATAAACTTTCTTCGCATTATATAATCCATTTGTTGTGGTATACAAAACGGTCGGATCGATCTGAAGTCTCATTTTCGCTGCAAGGCGATTCTCAATGACTCCTGCGATCATCGGACGTTCTGACATATTGCTTGCTTCACGTTCGATCATTGATGCGATCGTCATGATCTCTGCCATAGAACGCTTTCCTTTATAAGACTTCGCAAGTGCTGAATATTTCTTATCGAAATTATCAAGCATCTTCTGGATCAGATCTTCTGGTTTGGAACTTTTGTAAATCTTATAAGTATCCGGATACAGATAACCTTCTAATTTGTACTTTGTTCCCTTCTTTGGGTCAATGTCTTTAATAAAATCGTTTTTATACTGATTTGTATTCTTCGCAGCCTTTATAAATTCATCTGCTTTAAAGACTCCCTGTTTCTCTAGTCGTTTTGCTATCATATCAATGGAATATCCTTCCGGGATCATGACTGTGACGACTCTTCTTGCCTCTGCAAGTTTTCTGGTCTCTTCTGCTTTCTGCTGCCTGTAAGCCATATATTTTCTTCCAGCAAATATACCTCCTGCCACAATGACCACTAGTAAAATGATGACTCCAATGACAAATGGAACTCTGGAACGATTTCTTCTTCCACGTCTGCGCCCCCTTCTGCGCCTTCTGGAATTATGATCAAAATCTAAATATAAATCCATGATGTCCTCCCAAATTTTTATTATCGTATGATTTTAAAATCATACTGTGTTCCTATGCTATTATACTCGCATTTTGTAGAAATAAAAGCTTTTTCATTAAATTTTGTTCATATTCTTAACTTTTTTGTAATTTTTGTGTAAAAATATGCATATTTTGGATTGTAACTCTTCTGGTCAAACTGCTGTACTTTTTTTAGTATTTCCATTATAATCAAAGCATAGCCGTAAACGGCAAAAGATTATAAAATATAGAAAGGAATTTCATATTATGGCAAATCCAATTGTAACGATCACTATGGAAAATGGTGATGTAATGAAAGCAGAATTATATCCGGAGATCGCTCCGATCACTGTTGAGAACTTTGTAAATCTTGTAAAAGACGGTTTCTATGATGGTTTAACTTTCCATCGTATCATCAACGGATTTATGATCCAGGGTGGATGCCCATTAGGTACAGGAACAGGTGGTCCTGGACATACGATCAAAGGAGAGTTCAGCCAGAACGGTGTGATCAACAACTTAAAACACACTCCTGGTGTTTTATCCATGGCTCGTTCTATGATGCCTGATTCTGCCGGATCACAGTTCTTTATCATGCACAAAGCTGCTCCACATTTAGATGGACAGTACGCAGCATTTGGTAAGATCATCGAAGGAATGGATATTGTAAATAAGATCGCTGAAGTTGCAACAGATTATTCCGATAAACCATTAGAACCACAAGTTATGAAGACTGTAACTGTGGAAGAATAGTCAACTATATCCTTACAGCACAGAGCCGGACCATCAATCTTCATTTGTATCCGGCTCTTAATTTTTATAAATATTTAGATGGGGAATGATAATATGAGTGAAAACAACAAACTAATCTTTCTGGATGTCGATGCGACTTTACACAGTAAAGAACAGCGTCTGGTTCCAGAATCTACGATCAAAGCAGTCCATGAAGCACAAGAAAATGGTCATAAAGTTCTGATCAACACTGGACGACCTCTTGTTTATTTTGAAAAAGAGATTCTCGATATTGGCTGCGACGGTTATCTTTGTTCTAACGGAGTTCACATCCTTCTTGATGGCGAAACGATCTATCACAAAACAGTTCCTGAAACAGTGGTCGAACAGATCAAACGGATTTGCGAAGAAAACAATATCTATGGAACCTTTGAAGGAGAAAAATGTTCTTATTTCCGCGATCATAACGTTGACTTTCATCCACATTATGGATTTATGATCACTGCTTTTGACCTTGCTCCTTATATGGCGCATGAGTTTACATGGGATCATGTTGAAAATCCTGATAAAGCCATTGTATTTACAGGCCCTGGGAGCAATACTTCTGGTTTTGTAGATGCTCTTGACAGTATTTCTGATGCCATGGATTATATTCGAATTGATGATACCCAGTATGAGATTTTATTAAAAGATCATGATAAAGGAACTGGTCTTACATATGTCGCTGATCATCTCAATATCTCTACAGATGACTGCTACGCATTTGGAGATAGTAATAACGATATCTCCATGTTTAAAGCTGCTGGCCATGGAATTGCTATGGGAAATGCCTGTGATGAGTTAAAAGAAATTGCGGAATATGTTACAGATTCTGTAAATGATGATGGGATTTATCATGCATTTAAACATTATCATTTGATTTAATATAAGAGGGGTATTGCAAGTTTTTGTTACTACTTTTGCAATTTAGAAGAAAAGCAGCTAGAAATCTTAAATTTTGATTTCTAACTGCTTTGTCTTTCAATAAATATCAGAGATTACTTTACTATTTAATTTTAATTGTAACCGTCTTGCTCTTTCCGCTTCCATCCACTGCTCTTGCTGTGATCTTCACGGATTTTTTCTTTCCAGCTTTGTATGTTGTTACAGTTCCTTTGGAAGAAACTTTTGCATATTTTGTATTGCTGCTTGACCATTTTAAAGTTCTATTTGCCCCTGAAGATGCGCTTGTTTTTCCTTTCAGATATAACTTCTTACCAGCTTTTACTGATTTAACTCCGGAAATGTAGACTTTCTTTACGATACCTTTCTTGATATAGATCTTATATGACGCTTTCTTACCACTTCCGTCTTTGGCTGTCGCTGTGATCGTTACTGTTTTTCCACCCATTTTCTTCTTCGTTGTAACGACACCGCTGCTGCTGACTGTTGCAACTTTAGTATTGCTTGATTTCCATGTAACACCTTTATTGTATGCGTTGGATGGTGTTACGGCCGCCTTTAATGTTACTTTCTTACCAGTTGCGATCTTGTTAGATGTTGTTGTTGTGATCGTGATCTTGCTGACTTTGATATTTTCTACTGTTACGATGCAGTACATTACATTTCCGTCAGATGTTATTGCCGTAATAATTGCTTTTCCTGCAGCCTTAGCTGTTAATTTACCTGCTGCATCAACTGTTACAACCGCTTCGTTGGAAGATGTCCATTTTACTGTTCCGATTGAAGCTGTTGCATAATCAGGTAAATATGTAATCTTCAGCTGTTCTGTCTTGCCTGGATTTAATGTTACAAATGTTTTGTTTAATACAACCGCCTGTGTAGGAATCTTACCTGTTTCGTCTGTTGTGTAAACTTTGATCGTTTTTGTTGTTGTTCCAGCTTTTAATGTCAGTGTTGCCATCTGACCTTTTGTTCCGGCTTTGATCCTATCTCCTGTAATGGATACTGCTGTCGTATTAGATGAAGTGATAGTAAATGCCTCAGAGGCTGTATCATTTACAAATACACCTTTGGTAAATTCTTTTATTGACAGTTCCTGTCCTTCTTTTAAGTATACAGCATCACTTAAGAATGAAAGTCTTGTTGCTGTGCTTACTGTTGATGGCAGGAATAAGAAGTTTAACTGTGCTTTCAGATCATTTAATGCTGTAAAATCTGTAACAGCTGTTCCTCTTAAATACAGTTCTTTTAACTGTTTTAAATTTTTCGCAAAACTAATGTCTGTGATGTTTTTGTTATTTTCAAGATTAATCTTTTCGCAATTGACTGCTTCTGATAATCCTGCTAAATCTGCATTTGTAAGATCTTTGGATTCTAACTCGATAGATTTTACTGTTTTAATCTCATCACTGTTAATGCTTCCATCTTTGTTCGCATCCGCATCTTTTAATGCATTGTATACTGTTATACTTGTCAATGGAACAATTGTCTTTCCATCTGCATCTTGCTGTGCTACTTTGACTTCAATGTCAATAGAATCTTTATATACTTTTCCATCTCGTGTAATCGTAGCTTCTAAAGTTGTTTTTCCCGCAGCTTTTGCTTCAACAATAAATGGAATTGTAACATCTGCTGTTGCTACACTTGCTTTTGTGACAACATTTAAGATCTTATTATCTTTAGAAGTAACAGATACTACATCTCCTGATTTAACATTCATCACTTTGACTTCTTTGTTAAATGTTCCTACGCTTAGATTTGGAATATTTTTATCAATCTGTGGTGACGTTTCACTTTTTGCTGTAACTGTAACTGGAATTGTTACTGTCGCTGATGGTGTTGTTTTACTTTCAACTTTTAATTTTGTTTCTCCAGCTTCTGCAGTATCAATCGCCTCAAGACTTAATGTTTTATCCGTCTGATCTTGTGTTAATTTTAATTTTGCAGCTGTTCCTGTTGCTACATCTTCAGAATATTTAACATCTGTACATCCTTTTAAAATTCCTTTTGGAAGAATTGGATCTGATGTTGTTGTGCCTTTTTCTACTGTAATTTTGTTTGTCTTGATCAATGCAATTTTGTCTGCTGTAGAAACAGAAGTTCCTACAAGATTAATCTCTTTTAAATTTATCATAGATTTTAATGCATCAATTTTCTTAACATTTATATTGTTGCTTAAATCTAATTTTTCACATCCTGTTGCATCTTTCAAATATTCTACATCTGTGTCTGTCAGGTTCTTGTTAGAAAGATTGATTTCTTTCTTAGCTGCTAATTCTGCTTTTGTGATCTGACCGTTTGTTCCGCCAAGTGCTTCATATAAAGAATAGGATGTTACTGGAACCACATTGTCATCTGCTTTAGCTAGATTAAATTCAAATTCTATTGTTCCTTTGTTGATCTGCTTACTTTCAAATGTTGCTGTTACTTTGACAGTACCATTATCCTTTAATGCGATTGGCATATATTCGATAACGTCTTTTCCTTCAGCATCTTTGACTGTTCTTTGTTCAATCTTCAATGCTGATTCATCTGCTGACTTGAGTGTTACTTTGTCAATGTTTGCCGTATCTGTCCCTTGGAATCTGTAATAATGGAAACTTCCAACTTTTACATCTTTTGATTCTGCTGCAAATGAAATATTTATTGTATTTGCAGCACTTCCTTCTGCATCTTGTGTTACTGCTACTTGATTTCCCTGATCTGCTGTCGCTGCCATTACTGTAAATCCATTCATTGGGATCATGGATAAACTTAACAGACAAGCTAACATCTTCTTGCGACTCTTGCCATTTAAATGGCTGAATGCTTTCCAACCTTTTTGCATGAAATAAATCCTCCTTTGTGTTAAGTTAGTAAATATATTGTTTTGTTTATTATAACACTTTTTTGATTGGAAATGGATATCTGTTTTACTCGTTTTAATATAACAATTTTAAAATATTCATTGGAAATTATTGACAGTTAAATTAAATGTAGTATAATTTATATTACATTTATTTACATAAAAGATTAAATACTCCAGTATTATAAATGGCAGCCAATTTTAACTATTGCTTTGGTTAAAATTGGCTGCCATTTGTTAATGTTCTTTAGCTAAATTCACTATTTAATTTTGATTGTCACAGATGCTTTCTTACCACTTCCATCTGTTGCCATTGCCGTGATCTTCACTGATTTCTTCTTACCAGCTTTTAGTGCTTTGACTTTTCCTGATCCGGATACTGTTGCGTATTTTGTATTGCTGCTAGTCCATTTCAATTTCTTGTTGGCTCCTTTGGATGCAGTTACTTTGGCTTTCAGACTTAGTGTCTTTCCTGCTTTGACCGTTTTCTTTCCTGTGATCTTGATCTTCTTTACGGTTCCTTTCATGATCTTGATCTTGAACGTCGCTTTCTTTCCACTTCCGTCTGTTGCATATGCCGTGATCGTAACTGTTTTTCCTGCTGCCTTTTTGTTGAATTTTACGACACCATTTTTATCAACCGTTGCATATTTCTTGTTGCTTGTTGTCCATTTGATATTTTTGTTGCTTGCATTATTTGAAATATTGGCTGTTAATTTTACTTTCTTTCCTGCGGAAAGTTTGTTGGATGGTGCTGTGACTGTGATCTTAGCAACTTTTTGTGGTGCAGCTGTTGTTGGCTGTGTTGGGGTTGGTTTTGGTACTTCTGGTTTTGGATTCTCAGGCTTTGTTGGCTCCGCCGGTGCTTCTGTTGCCTTTGCAGTTACAGAAATGGTGATCTTCTTTCTTGCCTTTTGATCTTTATTTCCAATCTCTAAAGTTGTCTGACCTGCTGATTTTCCTGTTACAACAAGTTTTCCCTCACCTATTTTTGCAGTTGCAATATTAGAACCTACGATTACATCAACATCTTTACCTAATAAACCATTTGGTTTTATTTCTTGTGTCGTTGATTCCCCTTCTGTCAATGAAATATTCTCTAATCGTAATAAATCAATTTTATCATTTTCATTTACATTACTGTCATCCAAGCATACAAAATCTAATTTTGTTAATCCCTTTAATGCTGTAATATTGCTTACAGAAGTATCTCTTAAATTCACACTTGTGAGATTCGTTAATTTTGCTAATGGCATAATATCTTTTAACATTGCATCATTGCTGAAATCTGCTTTCTTACAGTTTACTGCCTGTTCAACACCAGTCAGATCTTCAATGGAACTGTTTATGACTTCTATATCATCTACATTTTTGATTTCATTCTTGGAAATGATTCCGTCTTTGTCTGCATCTGCAGATGCTCCATTGCTCTTCATACCTTTGTATAAATCATAATCTTTGATGATTACAGCACTCTCATCCGCTGGTACTACTGTAAATTCTTGTTCTCCAACTGTTTCTTTGAGTCCATTCTTTAATGTGATCTCTGCACTTACCTTCACTGTACCATGATCTTTTAATGCTACTGGTGTATATGAATGATCAGAATTTGAAACCATTTTCAAAATATTATCTTTATCATATGTAAATTTCACCTGTTTGATATCAGGGGCATCTACATTCTTGAAATTATATGATTTAAACTGAGCTGTTTTTACATTCTTTGATGCATCAGCAAACTCTATTTTTGCATCTGTATTTTTCTTTACAGTCACTGCAATTTCTTTTGTTTCTGATCCCATCTCAAGTGTCAGTGTTGTTGTTCCTGCACTCTTTCCTGTAACTTCAAGTTTTACTCCGATTACATCTTCATCTTCGTCATATTGTGGAACAATCTTAGCTTCTGCAATATTACTGTCTTTTACTGATACTTTATCTGTATCTTTCAGAAGTCCTGATGGCTGTACTGCATCTGTTACTGTTTTTCCTTCTTTTAGAGAAATTTTTTCTATATTGATTAGATCTTTACGAACAGTGTCTGGTGCCTGTGCTGGTAAAATAATACTGTCAAACTGTTCTTTATGAGTGATTAAGTCTTTGAAATCTGTAATTTTTTCATCGTTTTCAAGATTAATTTCTTTTAATTTAGGGAAACTACTGATAAATGATAAATCAGTCAGTGCTTTGTTGTCTGAAATATCCATCTTCTCGCAATTTACCGCTTTTTTCAGATAATCAAAATCTTTGTCTTCTATGCTGCAGTAGTGTCCTTTGATCGTAGAAACATTTTTGATTTCATTTGTATCGATCATGTGATCTTTATTGGCATCAACACTGTTACCTTTGGAATCTAGTAATGCCAGATAGATGTCTCTGTTACTGATTGGTAGAATATTTTCTGCTACATCTTTGACTGTTACTTTTAATTTTTTTGTATAATCGTTGCTATCTTCTTTTCTAAAATGACCAATGATTGTTGTTTCTCCGGCTTTTTTTGGCACAAAGTAATAAACATCACCATCTTGTTCGTTATAATCATGATCTACATCCACAATTTCTTCGTCTTCTGTGTCAAACCATACCTCAATATCTTTAGCATTTTTCACTTCAATTGGTTTAAACTGACCGATTAAAATTGTTTCTGATTTTTCTTTAAATCCTGGATTTTCCGCTTTTTCTGAAACAACTTTTATTGGAATTTTGGCACAAACTTCTCCATTATTTTTAATTAATAAATTAATTTCTGCACCTGCGGATCCTGAATTAGCTTTTAATTTGTAAGCATAGTCATAGTCTAACTCAATTCCCTGATTTTCTTTTTCCAGTTCAACCCTGTCTCCATAATAGTCTTCTATCAAACCACTTGGAGAAAGGTTTAATCTGCTAGTTTCTCCTTCTTCTAATTCAATCAGATTGGTTCTGATCAAGCTCAAGCGATCCTTTGCAGAAACCCTTGTATCATTTAAATTTATGTTCTTTAATTTTTCCAGCTTCTTTAATGGTGTAATATCTTTAATTTTTGTCTGGCATAAATTAAGAGTTTCTAGATTTTTCAAATTACTTATAACATCAAAATCATCAATATAACTTGCATCATTTAAATCTAATTTTTTTAAATTTGTTAATTTTTCTATTCCTTCCAGATTTTTTATCTGAGTATACTGTAAACTAAGTTCTTCTAACTTAGACAAACTTGTGATATCTGAAATATCTTTTAATCCTGAACTATTTAATTCTAATACTTTCAGATTTGTTAATTCTTTTAATTTTGAAAAATCTTCTACCTGATCATCTTCATCTGTATAAAAATAAATTTGCAATTCTTCTAGATTTTTATTAGAAGCTAATAATTCATTAAATTCATCTTGATTGATATACACGCCTTGTAAACTCAAGGATTTTAATTTGGTATATCCTTCAACCAATGATCGAATCTGTGTATAATCAAATCCATTGTATCCTGCCATAAATTCTTCACAATTAACTGCTTGATCTAAACCTGACATGTCATCTTTTGATATTTTAGCATCATATGATTCCAAAGAAACTTTTTTAATTCCTTTCATCTGGTCTTCTGTAAGCCTATATACTCCATCTTCAAGTTTAATATCATTATCTTGTGTTAAGCGATTGAATGTTTCCCAAGATTTAATTGGAACAATTTTTTGTGTTGAATCTGCTTCTTTTACTGTTACAGTCATTGAATCAGTGTAAATTGTACCACTATCTGTTTTAAATGTTGCTTTGACAGTTGTTGTTCCTTCGCTCTTAGGAATAAAATGCAGTTCATCACTATATGGTCCATCAATATCTACTATAGATGTATTTTCTGACTTCGCATCAATCGTTACATCTTCTTCATTATTATTTACAAACTTGATTTTTTGAAGATCACCAATTGTGATATCTTCTGATTCTTTTGCAAAGCCTGGTATATCTTCTCGTTTTGCTGTTACTTCAATTGGAATCTTAACTGTTGTATTGGCAGCTTGATCGTTTGTAATAACAAGTGTTGCTTTACCTTCTTCGGCATCTCGTGCACCAAGAGTGACTATTCCATTCCCACTGTTAGAAACTTCAACTTTTGAGTCTCCTTCAATCGCACACTTATCCTGACTTCCTAAAATTCCATATGGTTTTACTTCAATTTCTTTTTCTGTACCTGCCTCAACTTCCATAGATTGATTTTCTTTTACAAAGGAAAGTCTGTCTGCAGCTGATACTTTACTTCCTGATAAATACAGAGATACTAACTGATCTTTTACGCCTTGTAAGGCTGAAATATCTTTAACCGCAGTCGTTGATAAATTAACATTCTGTAGTTTTGTTAGTTCTTTTAAATTACTGATATCTGTCAATTTTTTATTTCTAGACAGATTAATCTTTTTACATTCAGTTGCATATTCTATTCCAGAAATGTCAGTGATACCTCTATTCTTTGCAGTAATTGTCTTCAAAGACGCCATCGTAGATTTTAGAATATGATCACTTTGCACATCATTACTCAAACTAGAATTGATTGCTTTGTACAATCCATAATCTTTAATAGGAACAATCTGATCATCTGTTCCAACGGTTACTTCCATTGTGTCTTCGTAAGTTGTACCATCCAATTTGCACTGTACTGTAATTGTTGCAGTTCCTGTGGATTTTGGAACAAGATAATAATGTACAACACTCTCATCTAAATCATAATCATAATTTTCTTCTGATTTGATTGTTACAACATCTTCATTATCAGACTCTGGATCTACTTCAACTTTTGCATTATCCATATTCTTAAGTTCTATTTCACTGAATTTTCCAATGGATGTTTCCATCTTTTCGTTTGCAAATCCTGGTGCATTTTCTGTTTTCTTTGTTACATTAACAGGTATTTCTTTTGTTGCACCCTCGCTGCTTGTTATCTTTAATACAGTATTCTTTCCTGCTTGCCCTTTTTTCGCTTTTATAACTGCATAATTATAAGATGAATAATTGTTGTTTTCTTTTACCTCAACTTCTGCAATTGATGAATCTTCTATTTCTACGGTATCATCAGATTTCAGCAGTCCATTTGGTAATATTGTTTTTTCTGTTGAAGAACCCTCAGGAACAGAAATTGCATTGTCTCTCATTAATTCCAATCTATCACTATCACTGATTCCTGTATTATTAATATTCAAATATTCCAGTTGGTCTTTCATTTCTTTTAACTTACTGACATTTGATAAATGGTAATTATAAGTAAGCATTAAACGTTTACAATTCTTTGCCTTGGATACCCAGTCCATATCCTCATTTTCAATATAACCTGCAGATAAATATAATTCCTTTTTATTATTTAGTTCATCCCATGTTAATTCATATTCTGATTCATCATAATTTACGAGCGGTCTTAGTACCTCATATTTTTTTATTGGTACAATCTCACTTTTTTCTTTATTGACAGTTACATTCATGGTAGCTTTATACTTTGTGCCATCTTCTCGTTCAAAATATCCAATTAATGTAACTGATCCTTCGCTTTTGGGTTCAAAACGATATGTTATATGATACTGTTGTCCACTTCCATAGTATTGTTTTTGCTGTAAAACATTCAAAATTGCACTATCACTGGATGTAATTGTCGCATTCGTTTCATCCACATTTTTTAATGCAATTTTCTTAAAGCATCCAATATTTGTTTCTACTGATCTTTCTTTAAAATCAGGAACTGTATTCCCTTTTGCTGTCACTTTAACTTTAATTTCTTTCTTCTGAGTACCATTCTGGATTGTTAATACAGCTTCTTTACCTTCTGCTCCTTCCGCTGCTTTAAATACCCATTCACTTTTCCCATCGGAACCTTTTTCTTGTTGTACACTCACAATGGATGAATCACTGGATGTGATCGTATCAGCTGTTTGAACTAATCCTTTCGGATTTAACAGATCTGTTACCTCTGTTCCTGCTTCTATTGATACATCATCTGTTTTGAATAATGAGAATCTGTCTTCTGTGCTTACCTGTGTATTGTTCAGATTCACATATGTAAGATTTTTTAAACCTTGCAATGCACTAATATTTCTTACCGCTGAATTAGAAACATCAACTTTTTTTAATTTAGTCAATTGAGCAAATTTAGATATGTCAGAAAACCAGTATCCTACATTTTTAAATACAACTTCTTCACAATTTTCTGCATATTCTATTCCATCTAAATTTCTTGATAAGTATCCACTGATCTTTTTTACATTCTTCATTTGTTCTTTTGTGATATGTGTCACATCAGAACCAAAATTCAAACTATCTTTTACATCATTAAATAATGCAATATCCGTAAATGGAACTACATCATCATCTGCTGGCTCTACTTTAAATTCTGTAGCTGGTGTTGATAATTCTTCACCGCTTTTTGTTGTAATATGTGCAACTATCGTTACACTTCCAACTTCTTCCGGTCGTATTGAATATCCTATTGGATGATAATCACCTTTATCATCAACTCCATATTCTGAGTACATTTCTAATGCCCCATTCGATTTATACTCTATACATACATTTTTAATTTCATTCTTGTCGATACCCTCAAATTTATAATTTTTAAAATATCCTATTTTAGAAACTAATGACTCTTTTGCAAATGTTACTTGTGCTTGCGTTGTATCTTCTGATTGTGTTTTTACTTCTGTACTCTGTATACTCGCAGTTTTTGCCTGCTCCTGTGCTGCAAATACCGCTACCCCATTCGCCGGTATCATTGACAAACTCAGCAAACAAGCAAATAATCTCTTCATGTTCTTTCCACGTACTTTTTTCCGTGGAATCTTAGTCTTCTTCATAAGTGAAACCTCCCTGTTAACTTATTATCCTTATTTACAATTACTATACTTTTTTAATTATACTCCTGTGTTAATCTTTATTCAATGTATTTATTCACATTTTATACACATTTTTCATGCATACAACAACAATAAAAAGACTAGGACAATCAGTTTTGGAAGATATGTATCTATACAATCCAAAACTGACTGTCCTAGTCTTTTGTTCATTAGAGTTTTTATTTAATTATTTTTATATCTAATGCTGTGGCGCTCCATTAGGTTCCAATGTCCCTCCAACCTGTTTCTTCATTCTGAAACGGTAGAAGATGATCGTTGCTAATGTTGACACAACTAAGATTCCAACAAATACTGCAATATCCTGTCCGATCTGTCCATCCATAGATAGTGTGTGACGGAATGCGTGTACTGTATAGCTGAATGGCATATATTTGTGTAATACTGTGTAGAAGTGTGGTGCCATATCCAGTGGATATGTTCCTCCGGCTGCACCTAACTGTACAACCATGAATACTAACATGACGTAACTTCCGACACGGTTTAATAACATCTCACCAAAGCAAATCAATGACATAAATGCCATGGATGCCAAGACGGCCATTCCAAATGTCTTTCCTACGTAATGTGGTTCGAGTCCATTGATTCCCATTAAAACTGCAACCATGATCACTGCCTGTGCAATGGATACTGCTGCCATGACTGTGACTTTGCTTAACCACCACTGAAGTCCACTCTTGACTTCTTCGTTTTTCTCCATTAAAGGATACATTAAGGTAAATGCCATACATGCTACGAATAATCCAACGGACATCATATATGGTGCCATTGCGTGACCATTGTTATCAACGTGTGAATATTCTACATTCTTAGCTTTCACTGGTGCTGCAAACATTTTATTTGTCTTCTTGGTTGCCTTAATGCTGTTAACCTGATCTGCTCCTTTTTGTAAGGAATCTTTTAATGTCTTACTTCCACTCTGAAGTGTTCCGATTCCATTTCCAAGAGTTGTAGATCCTGCTGCTAACTGACTTGATCCACTTGCGATCTGTCCAGCTCCAGATGCTAACTGTCCAGCTCCACTGTTTAATGTATTGTTGTTAGCAACTAAGGCTGCTGTTCCTGATTTCAGTGTTTTTGTTCCTTTGTAAAGTTTTGCTGTTCCTGACTTAAATGTTGGAAGTTTTGAGCTTACCTGACCAATTCCACTATTCAACTGCGTTGCTCCGCTATTTAATGCTTTGGAGTTGTTTGTTAATGTTGTAAGTCCTGTGTTCAGACTTTCAACTCCTGCTGTATAATTTGCAATTCCAATCTTTAATCCACTTGTGCTGTCATTGATTCCGGATTCTAAGGTTGTCATTCCTGTCTGTACTTTTGTGGCACCTTCTGATAACTGAGTTAACGCCTGGATCATACCCATTGTATCCTGAGTTGTTCCCTGACGGTCTAATGTTGTTTTTACTTCATTTAAGCCTTCATACAGACCATTCATCATCGCTTTTTCGTATCCAGAAAGTGTCTGGGATGATTCTGCAAGTTGCTTAGATGATTTTGCTAAAGAACTAACATATGCTTTCACTGTTGCAAGTTGCTGTTCACTACTTGCGGACTGTGTTTTTGCTGTTGTTTTTGTATCTGCTGCTTTCTGTGCATTTGTATATGTTTCATCAACATTATTTTCAACATCAGATGCTGCGCTATCTACCTCGTCGATTTCAGCTAATAATGCTTTTTTATCTTCTTCGCTTAATTTATCAAGTACAGATGAATTCTTTAACTTGCTTACTTTGCTGTTTAAATCAGATACACTTGACTTTGCATTTGCTGCACTGCTTGCTGTCTTCTTCGCTGTTTCATTGTCTGCTGTCTGTGTTGATGTCTCTGATGCGGTTGATCCAGCAGAAAGCATTTGATTTAATTCATTTAATTTTGTATTAAATGCTTCTAATTGTGTATCGAAATTGCTTCGTTTGCTTATAATTCCATCTTTCTTCGCTTCATTTTCTTTTAACTGAGTTCCAAGTCCATTGGATGTTTCTTTTGTCTGACCCAACAGATTTTTAAGACCTGCTGATAATGTTCCAGTTCCATCTTTTAAATCCTTACTTCCACTGGATAATTTTTCAACACCTGCATTTAATGCTTTATTATTCGCTGCAAGCTGTTTGCTTCCAGCCTGTGCTGTGCTGACTCCGTTTGTGTACTGGGAGATTCCTAATTTTAAGGATTTAGAGCCATTGGATAACTGAGTTGCTCCTGTCTGCAGAGCTGCAACTCCATTTTTCAATGTCTTTGTTCCTGATTTTAAAGATTTTGCTCCACTGTCAACTTTGGCTACACCTGCTGTATATGTTTTTAGCCCTACGGAAAGTGATTTTGCTCCATTCTGAAATGTTAATGTGCTGGATGCTAATTTCTTTAAATTCTGTTCGATCGTATCATTTCCAGCTTTCAGCTTCTTCGCTCCGCTTTCAATCTTTTTAGATCCATCTGCTGCTTTCTGGAAACCGCTTCCGGCTGTCTTGATCTGATTAAATACGGTCTTTACATAAGTTTCTGTTACTTTTTCTCTGACTGACTTCTCAATCTTCGCCATGGCACTATCATCCATCTTGGATGCTACATAGTTCGTACCTGGGTTTGTCTTGTATGTCAGTTTCATCTGTTTTGGATTCTTATCCATTAATGTTGTTGCATTCTTTGAGAAATTTTCTGGAATGGAAATGATCATATAGTATTCTCCACTCTTCAATCCTTCCTCTGCTTTCTTGTCACTTACAAAATGAAAATCCAGTGATCCTGAATCTTTCAGATTCTTTACCAGATCATCTCCTACTTGTAATGTTTTTCCCTCGTAATTTACCTTCTTATCGTGATTGACTACCGCTACTGGTAATTGATCTGCATCTCCGTATGGATCCCACATAGAACCAAGGAATACAGATGTATAAATTGCAGGAATCGTAATGATCGCGATCAAAATGATAATCATCCAGGGGTTCTTTGAAATTTTCTGCCATTCTCGTTTTAACATGATCACAGCTGCTCCTTCCTTGCATTTTTATTACTTATATAGAGGTCATACCTCTTTGAATCATTGGTTATTATATGCACTTCCTTGATAAAAGTCAATAATTTATTGAACATTGGTCATTTTTTTATTTCATACATAACTTTCTTTTTCATTTATGATATATCTTTTTTCTTCTGTTCATTTTCTTTTGATTCTGTTATGATAAAAGTGCTTTTTTTATTTGAATTTTAATGGAAACGAGGAATTTTATTACATATGATACAAGATATTTATCCACATAAACTAAACAATCAATATCATCCAGATCAAAAACCAGATGCTGACAGCATTATTTTATATTTTACACAGGAAGGTCTTCTTCATCGTTTATTAAAGAAAGAAGACTTAGAAGAAATGGGGCAGGAAAATCTATTTTCTCTGGATGAAATGATCTATACCGGTGATGGTAAGAAACTTGCAAGACCAACTCTTTTAAATGAGGAACATCTATTTTTATCATTCCCTAGATTGAGTGATTTTGTGAATGATACTCATGTTACAGAAGAAACTCTTACATATCTTTTCTCTGTGGATGATGACAACTACTTCTTATTAAATGAAGCTCCGGAAGAAATTCCTGAAGATTATGAATTCAATACCGTACGTGAGCTTCGCAATTTACAGATTGGTCCAAAATACCGCACGTTTGCGGCGATCACTGGTTTACATCTTTATAACTGGTACCGCACAAACCGTTTCTGTGGATGCTGTGGACACAAGACCGTTCATTCTTCCACAGAACGTGCTTTAAAATGCCCATCTTGCGGTCACTTGATCTATCCAAGAATCGTGCCTGCTGTGATCGTTGGTGTTAAAAATGGTGATAAGATCCTGCTTACAAAATACCGCAAAGGATTCACTCCTTTTGCATTAATTGCTGGGTTTACGGAAATTGGTGAAACTTTGGAAGAAACTGTTGCACGAGAGGTCATGGAAGAAGCTGGTATTCGTGTGAAGAATATTCAATATTATAAATCTCAGCCTTGGGGTGTTGTGGATGATCTGCTGGCTGGTTTTTATTGTGAGGTAGATGGAGATACAGAGATTCATATGGATGCTTCAGAATTGAAACTTGCTGAGTGGAAATCTCGTGATGAAATTGAACTACAACCGAATGATTTTAGTTTGACGAATGAGATGATGCGGGCGTTTAAAGAAGGAAAG
>UMKK01002860.1_pt1 | contig 19949 bp, 17 predicted proteins | sample 1966281 | NCBI WGS metagenome assembly UMKK01 (sample SAMEA4836175, study PRJEB28245) | human gut metagenome | biome: gut microbiome; material: fecal sample | place: Denmark | collected 2008 | reverse complement strand
CGTTTTGATTTGAAGCCGCTTTTCTTCTATACTCTTAAATTATCTGTAACTATTCAGTTGAATAATTACAAATATTTCACATTAAAATTCAGTTAGCAGAACCATATAAACTTTGGCTGGTTCTGGCAGTTACTTCAAAAATAGAAAGACATAAATTTATATAGATTATTTTATTTATAGAAAGGATGTGTATGTAATGTTTGCAGATCGCGCACGCATCTTTATCCGTTCTGGTAAGGGCGGAGATGGACACGTCAGTTTCCGAAGAGAACTTTATGTACCGGACGGAGGCCCAGATGGCGGAGACGGTGGAAAAGGCGGAGACTTAATATTTGTAGTTGATCCCGGATTAAATACATTAGTTGACTATCGACATAAAAGAAAATATTGCGCTGGTGACGGAAAAGAAGGCTCTAAGAAGAGATGTACTGGAGCAAGCGGAGAAGATATGATTTTAAAAGTACCTGCAGGAACAGTTGTAAAAGATGCAGAGACTGGAAAGGTCATCCTTGATATGGCAAACCGTACAGAACCCGTTGTCCTCTTAAAAGGAGGTCGTGGCGGAAAGGGTAATCAGCACTATGCTACAGCTACCATGCAGGCTCCAAAGTACGCACAGCCAGGTCAGAGAGCCAGGGAACTCTGGGTGGATTTAGAGCTTAAAGTAATTGCTGATGTTGGATTGATTGGATTCCCTAATGTCGGAAAGTCTACACTGCTTTCCCGTGTAACAAACGCAAGACCAAAGATTGCGAATTATCACTTCACCACACTCAATCCAAATCTCGGTGTTGTTGACTTAGCAGAAGGCAACGGTTTCGTTATCGCAGATATTCCTGGTATTATTGAAGGAGCTTCTGAGGGTGTTGGACTTGGTTACCAGTTTTTACGTCACATTGAGCGTACAAAGGTAATGATTCATCTTGTAGATGCAGCTTCTGTTGAAGGCAGAGATCCAATTGAGGACATTAAAGCTATCAATAAAGAATTGGAAGCATATAATCCAGAACTGGCAAAGCGTCCACAGGTAATCGCAGCCAATAAGATGGATGCCATGCCAGAAGAGGACAGAGAAGTGATTATCGAAATGTTAGAAGAGGCATTTGCTGATAAAGACATAAAGATTTTCCCTATTTCCGCAGTAAGCGGACAGGGTGTTAAAGAACTTTTATGGTATGTCAACGACCTGTTAAAAGAATTACCAGAAGAACCAATTGAGTTTGATCAGGAATTCTTCTTTGAACTTCAGGAAGAGGATGAGGAAGAATCTATCGTTGTCAAGATGGAAGAGCCAGGTGTATATAGCGTAGAAGGACCTAAAGTAGAGCGTATGCTTGGATACACAAACTTAGAATCTGAAAAAGGATTTGAATTCTTCCAGAAATTCATGAAAGAGAATGGTGTTTTAAAACGTTTAGAGGAACTTGGAATCGAAGAGGGAGATACTGTAAAGTTATATAACCTCGCATTTGATTATTATAGATAGATAAAAGCTATTCAGAAAGGAATTATTATGACAAGCAAACAGAGAGCTTATTTAAAAAGTCTTGCAATGACAATGGACCCTATTTTCCAGATTGGAAAGGCATCTCTTACTCCAGAAGTAATCGAGGGAATCCGTGAGGCGATTGATAAAAGAGAATTAATCAAAGTATCCGTATTAAAAAACTGTTTTGATGACCCAAGAGAGATTGCAGAAGTTCTTGCAGAAAGAACTCGTTCTCAGGTCGTTCAGGTTATCGGAAAGAAAATCGTTTTATATAAACCAGCAAAGGAAAACAGCAAAATCGTATTACCATAAATAATATAATAGGTAAAAGTCATGGCAGAGCATAAAAAAATAGGTATTATGGGAGGAACTTTTAATCCCATTCATTTTGGACATTTATTGTTGGCAGAGACAGCTTTTCATCAGTTTAACCTTGATGAGATTCTGATCATGCCAACAAAGAATCCTTATTATAAGAAGATTTCTAATTCTGTCACAGAAGAAGACAGGGTGGCAATGGTAGAACTTGCGATAGAAGATAATGTGCATTTTCAGCTTTCTAAAGAAGAACTTAACAGAGAGGGAACAACATATACTGTAGAAACCCTTTCTCATCTGACAGTAAAACATCCCGGTTATGAATATTATTTTATTATGGGTGCAGATTCTCTGTATCATATCGAATCCTGGAAAGATCCAGAAAAGATTTTAGAAATGGCAACCATCGTCGTTGCCGGAAGAGCTGGTACGGGAACTTCTTTAAGCAGCCAGATTGAATATATTGAAAATAAATACGATGCAACGATATATCGTTTAAATTCACCGGTACTCGAGATTTCATCTAATGATATCCGCCGCCGTGTCAGAGATGGAGAAAGTATTCGTTATCTTCTTCCTTCAAAAGTAGTTGATTATATTTATGGACATAATCTTTATCAGCCTGATCCACCAGAAGAAGTACAAAAGGAGAATGAGTAGATATGATGTCAATACAGAAAATAAAAGAAGATTTAAAGAAGAAACTATCTTCTAAAAGATATGAACATACAATGGGAGTAGAATATACGAGCACCTGCCTTGCCATGCGATATGGTGCAGATATCGAAAAAGCCCGCTTAGCAGGGCTGCTCCATGACTGTGCTAAATATCTTTCTTCTGAAGAAAAACTTTCTGAATGTGAGCGATATGGAATTCCTGTTTCTGCTTATGAAAGAAAGAATCCTGAACTTCTTCATGCCAAACTTGGCGCCTGTTTTGCGAATGAATTATACGGCGTAACTGACCCGGAAATTCTTTCTGCTATTATCTGGCACACAACAGGCTGCCCGGAGATGTCCTTACTTGATAAAATCGTATTTATTGCAGACTACATGGAAGCCAATCGTAATCAGGCAGAAGATCTTCCAGAAGTAAGAGCACTTGCTTTTAAAGACTTAGATGCCTGTCTGCGTCTTATTTTGGAGGATACGATTGCCTATCTCGCAAAAAAGAAAAGTGTGACAGACCCTATGACACAGAAAACATTTGATTATTATAAAGAAAACAAGTAATTGTCAACTATCAGACACAATAATATAAAAATTTCTTACTTTAGACAGTGTTTGAAGAATCAATATTCCCGTTTGATAAGACAATTATAATAGATTATAATAAACGGATTATAGTACATGAAAGGATTTATTTATGAACGAATCAAAGAAAATGGCACTTCTTGCTGTAGAGGCATTAGAAGATAAAAAAGCAGAAGACATTACAATTATTGATATTAGTGAAGTATCCGTTCTTGCAGATTACTTTATCATTGCAGATGGTTCTAACCGCAATCAGGTACAGGCTATGGCTGACAGCGCAGAAGAATCTCTCGGCAAAGCTGGTTACGATGCAAAACAGATTGAGGGATACCAGAGTGCAAACTGGATTCTTATGGACTATAAAGATATTATTGTTCATGTATTTAGTAAGGAAGACCGTGCTTTTTATGATTTAGAGAGAATCTGGAGAGATGGAAAACAGATTACTAAAGAGGATTTACAATAATAATTTGCCACAGGCAAAACAGACGCCCACAAAACGATATATAAGGCATATTTGTGACTTTAGTCGCGACATGTTGAATACTCGCTTAAAGCGCTCCTATCCAACACTTGCTCCGAGGCCGCAAATATGCCTTATATATCGTTTTGTGGGCTGTGCTTTGGATGTGTAAACAAAATTATTATTTATAATAAGGTACCATCAAATAGCAGCCTGCATTTATCTGATTAGACTTCATATTATTACACTTCTTTATCTCATGGATATACTGATAAATATCTGTAAATCCAGAATGATTTAATTCATCTGACATATTCTCTTTGGCGATAGACCATAGGCTGTCTCCAGCTTTAATTTCAACTACTTTATACTGGATATCTGTCGTTGGTTCTTGTGCTTCCACTACACTATCTCCAAAATATAAAAAGAAAGATATGCAGAGCAGACTTATGATTAAAACTACCCCTGTAATAAAAAATGGGCGTTTCTCACGCAATTCTCTCTGACGCTTTTTCTTTTGCAACTCTGAAAAATTATAAATCCGTGCCGTTGGTTTCATACTTATCTCTTGCATATAATCCCCTCCATACATAATGATAAATGGTTATAAATATTCATATGATAAGACATATGTTCCGAACTAATATTCCGAACATATATTCCGTATGTATGTTTGCATTATATCGAACATTGTTTCGTCTGTCAATAGGAAAAATGATTTTTCGAAAACATTTTCGAAAACACTTGTTTTCTAATCTATCTCATGATACAATTATTTTAAAAATATATGTTTATAAAGGAGAGTGTATTTTGATGAGCTATGGAAAGATAAGTGCAAAGCAGAAAGAGATACTGGAATACATAAAACAGTCCATTTTAAGTCACGGCTATCCGCCGGCAGTTCGTGAAATCTGTGAAGCAGTTCGTTTAAAGTCTACTTCTTCTGTACATTCTCATTTAGAGACTTTAGAGAAGAATGGATATATTAGACGCGACCCATCGAAGCCAAGAGCGATTGAGATTATAGATGATAATTTTAATCTTACAAGAAGAGAGCTTGTGAATGTTCCAATCGTTGGCACAGTTACAGCAGGAGAACCAATTCTTGCAATTGAGAACATTCAGGGATATTTTCCAATCATGCCGGAGTTTGTGAATAACAAACAGACCTTTATGCTGAAAGTAAAGGGAGAAAGTATGATTAATGCTGGTATTTTTGATGAAGACTTTATTTTAGTAGAAGAGACTCCAACAGCTTCCGATAATGATATTATTGTAGCATTATTAGACGATTCGGTTACAGTGAAGAGATTTTTCAAAGAAGAAAACCATATCCGTCTTCAGCCAGAGAATGATACAATGGAACCAATTATCGTTCCACAGGATGCTCCATTCTCTATTGTCGGTAAAGTCATTGGATTATATCGTGCATTTAAGTAGGATTTATAAGTCAAATTAATAAACATATGAACTCTCGAATATTTTACTAGAGCGTTTTTGAAAAATGTGCTTTAGAACAAGCTTAAATTATGATTAAGCAGTTTAAGTGCAGTGAAACGAAATATTTTTATATAGTAAAGGATTAGGGAGTTCTATTTATTTAATAACTTGCAATTCATTACAGTTATTCGAAAAATAAAATTCTAATTTTTATCCCAGCAGCCAAAGACAGCCCCTTTGAAGCACAATAAGCCATATCTGTGGCCTCGGAGCAAGTGTTGTTCTCTTAACGCTCACATTCAACACGCCGCGACTAAAGTCACAGATATGGCTTATTGTGCTTCAAAGGGGCGTTTGACTTGACGTAAACCAGAATTATTTTTCCCTTAATTGTATTTTCCCCGCTGCCATTCGTCTTCTCTGGTCCTCCATCGCCGCATAATGTTTCCGTGTCGTATTGACATCTTTATGACCGAGAACATCGGCAACTAAGTAAATATCTCCCGTTTCCTGATATAGTTGTGTACCATAAGTGCTTCGCAGTTTATGAGGTGTAATTGTTTTTAGAGGGGTTACTGGACGGGCATATTTTTTTACGAGGTTCTCTACTGCACGTACACTGATGCGACGCTTTTGCATAGAGAGGAAGAGTGCGTTTTCGGAGCCTTCTTTTGGGATTATTTTTTCTCGTTCTTCAAGATAGTCAAGAAGTGCCTCTCTGACTTCTTCTCCAAAGTATAGAATAACATCCGCCCCTCCTTTTCGGTGGATTTTCATTCCATTTGTTTCAAAGTCTAAGTTAGATATATCAATTCCAACACATTCTGAGACACGGATTCCTGTCCCGAGCAGGAGAGTGAGGATTGCTAAATCTCTGATTTTTGTTTTATTATGATATTTTTTCTGGGATTTTGTTAGATTATCTCCTTCTTCTACTGCATCTAATAGCTTCGCAATTTCGTCAATTTCTAATCGGACAATGGTGTGTTCATGTTTCTTCGGAAGATTTAACAAGCTTGCTGTATTATTTTTAATAACTTGTTTTCGGTAGAAAAATTTATAAAATGTCCGTATACTGGCTGTTTTTCGCATACGTCCTCGTTCTTCATTAGTATGAACTTTGTTTTCTGCATCCTCATAGAGGCGTAGATAATCTAAATATTCTTCAAGCTGTGTCAGCGTTACCTTGTCAAGAACGGTTACAGGCCAGTTTTTTAAATCACTTTCTTCGATATCAGGATATTTTTCCTGAAGAAAATGAAAAAATATTTTCAAATCATAAGCATAAGCAATTCGTGTCCGAGAAGAAGTCGTTGGTTCAATTCCACGAAAAAATTCTTTACAAAAAGCTGGAAGTCCGGCACAAAGTTCTCTAAGCTTCATTTCATTTTTCATTGTAATCTGCTCATCATAGGTTGGCTGCTGCATAAAAATCACTCCTTTCTTTTTAAACACGCTCTAAATAATTTCCAGAGCATTTTTCAAATATTTCCTGATATACAAATTTTGTATTAAAATATCCCTTTAATTTTGGGGAGGACAATCTGGATTTACAATATCATCAATTACTGCACGAATCATACGAGCCTTTGCTCCAGGATATTGATGATTGATTTCTCCAATAAGATTCTTTACATTTTCCCGCTTTGTCGAACCATCGACCGGGCAGGGACTTTTTACTACTGGAAGATTGTATTCTTTTACAAATCCTTTCACATCTCCTTCATATAAAAAGAGAAGAGGGCGGATTACAGTAAGTCCCGAACAGTCAAGATAGGTAACTGGAGCAAATGTGTGAATTCGCCCTTCAAATAAAAAGGACATCATCATAGATTCTAATAAATCATCTTTATGATGTGCGTAGGCTACTTTATTACAGCCTAATTCTTTTATGGCATCGTTCAATGCACCTTTTCGCATTTTTGCGCAAAGAGAACAGGGATTGCTTTCCTTGCGGACTTGAAAAACTACTTCAGCAATCTGTGTTTTTATAATCTGATATTCTACACCTAGTTTTTTGCAAAATTCCCTGATTTCTTCTAAATTAAGATTATCAAATCCTAAATCTACTGTAACTGCTACAATATCAAACTTATCTGGATAGAACTTTCGTAAATGGGACAGTGCATAGAGAAGTGTAAGACTGTCCTTTCCGCCAGAGATTCCTACTGCAATTTTATCATTTTCCTCAATCATACCATAGGCATCGATTGCCTGTCTTGTTAAGCTTAATAATTTCTGTAATTTCATAAAATAATTCCTTCTAATTTTTTATTTATTTTAGCACGAATGTTCTGTACATTCAAATTGGTTTTTTAGAGCATTTTTTACACGCTTTAGAAAAAATATTAGTTTGGCATATAATTCACGCATGCACCAGCCTGCCAAAACATAAGATATATAAATGTAAATATACAGAATCAGACAAGCTAGAGCGTGTTTGAAAAATCATTCTTCTGTATTATTTGACGTAAATCCAATGAAACGGCATACTAGACGTTTAAAAATGATTTTGTTATAATATTTTTCTGATATAAGCCAGAGAAATTTTACATAGAAGTTTCAAATAAATTTATCACCGTACATTATATAGAACTTTGTCAAACAGGGAGGAGGGCACATGAAAAAGCTCATTGAAAATTTTATCATCATTATGGTACTTACTATTGCCATATTATTCTCATATGCTTTAATAGAGAAAAAAATAAGTGGACGCAGCAGTTCGGAATTTATAAATTTCCTCTTCAGTACGCAGGAAAAGGCTTCCAGTAATAAATCTTCTGTTACTTCTAATAAAGGAAACAGCAAAAAAGGAAATAATTCATCCACGCAGTCGGCAGATACTATGAATTATCGTGCTGTCTGGCTCAGTTATTTAGAATTTAACAGCTATCGTAAGTCTGTAAAAAATAATAATGAAAGCAGCTTCCGAAAGTTTTATAAACATATTTTACAACAGATAAAGACTATTGGCTGTAACAGGATTATCGTACAGGTCCGCCCTTTTGGAGATGCTCTTTATGCATCAGATTATTTTCCGTGGGCAGCCTGCATTTCCGGAACACAAGGGAAAAATCCTGGATATGATCCTCTGAAAATCATGACAGAAATGAGTCATAAAGAGGGCATTTCTATTGAAGCCTGGATTAACCCGTATCGTATCTCCTCCGGTAATTCTATTCGCAGTCTTTCTAAAACAAATCCCGCCAGAAAATGGTTCTCCGTTCAAAACACAAAAAGAAATATTTTATCTTATGAAGGCAGTCTTTATTATAATCCTTCTTCAGAGAGTGTAAGAAATCTTATTATACAGGGCGTAAAAGAAATCGTACAAAATTATAATGTAGATGGCATTCATATGGATGATTATTTTTATCCTTCCTTTACTGAGAAAAATGTAACAACAGCATTTGATGCTCCAGAGTATAAACAACAGCTGAAAACAAATTTGTCATCCACGGATTCAACATCGCTCACTTCTGCAGATAAATCCTCAAATGAAATCTCTTTAGCAGATTGGAGACGTGATAACGTAAATCGACTTGTATCCGGAATTTATAAAGCTGTAAAAGAAATCAACTCAGATGTTACTTTTGGAATCAGCCCTGCCGGAAATTTAGATAATCTACGGAGTGATTTAGAATATTATGTAGATATTGATACATGGGTGTCCCAAAATGGATATGTCGATTATTTAATGCCACAGATATACTGGGGATTTACAAACGAAGTGGCTCCATTTGATAAAGTGACTGATGCGTGGTGCATTCTTATGGAGAACTCACCAGTAAAACTTTATATTGGACTCCAGCTTTATCGGATGGGTAGTACTGAACCAGGACAATCGGATGAAAAAGAACTTCAAAAAACCTCCCTGCTGAAAAAAGAACTTTCCTATCTAAAAAAGCAGAAAAAAATAGAAGGATACTGCCTGTTTAGCTATCAGTATCTTGATTGCCAAAATAAAAAATATCATTTTGATGCAGAGCAATTTTCCACAAAAAGAAAAAAACTTTTAAATCAGATTGTAAAATCTTTAAAAAACAATTCATAGCATCTATTTGAAAAAACGAAAAACGACATCCCACGACAAATTTCATTCCACTATTGGAAAATCTATGATATATTAAAAATACAAATGTACTCTCGGAATCTTTTTGTACTTGATTTTGTGAGAAGATTTTTTGTCAGTTGTGTCCAAATTTTTGAGGCGTACGCGTTGCGTACGTTGATGAAATTCGGGTGTGACTGGCACAAAATCAGCCACAAAATCAAGTGCAAGAAAGACTCCGAGAGTACATTAAAATAACGGAGGAGGAAAAACAAGAAGAAAACAAAACTACGACTCTTGTTGCTCTTATTTTTTATTGGAGGACTCATTATCCTTCCACAAAAAGCCAATGCTGATGAAGTTGAAGCCGTTCCGGTAAGTATTTCCGTTAAGTATGGACAGACAGAAGCTCGAACCATTCTGGATATGATTAATGAGGCACGAACAAACAGTGAGCATGCATGGTATTGGAACAAGGATGATACTACAAAAACCTTTTGTACGGATTTAAAAGAACTTGAATATGATTATGACCTTGAACGAGTAGCTATGAAGCGTGCTGCGGAAATTGCATTATCTTATGATCATGAACGTCCAATTGGGGGATATGCCTGGGACACTTATGGGCAAGAAAATATTAGGTACAGTCATGCTGGTGAAAATATCGCTGCCGCTCAAACGACAGCTTCCCAAGTAAATTTTTGTTGGAGAGAAGATAATGAGCCCTATGGTGGACAGGAACATCGTAGAAATATGCTTTCTTCTAAGTTTAATTGTGTCGGAATTGGTCACGTTTATTATAATGGAGTACATTACTGGGTAGAAGAATTTGCATACAGACCGGAGATAAATACAACGGAAGTTCCAGCAAACGACAGTACACAAGCGGTTTCGGTTTCTGTAGATAAAACGAAGATTAAAAAAGTTGATGTAACATTTGACCAGGATGCTTATTCCTTACGAATAGGAGAGAACACAACACCAGTGATCAAAGAGACCAGAATAGGTGTTGAGTATTTCTGGTCGGGAGGAAGAGGCTTCGCACCTGTTCTGGATACCCCTGTTGTCTCAATAGGCGATTCCTCGGTAGCATCCTATAGCAATAAGACACTTTCAGGTTTGAAAGAAGGTACGACAGAACTAACCGCAACCCTTTATGGTGTGACTTCATCTACTTCACCACCAGTATCTGTCCATGATTGTAAGAATCATTGGGACACTGGAAGCATTACTAAAAAGCCGACATGTACAGAACCTGGAGAAAAAACCTTTGTCTGCAGTATTTGTGAAAGCACCAAAAAAGAAAGCGTTCCTGCAACTGGACATGCTTATGCGTCAACCTGGACTACAGATATAGCTGCAGCCTGTGAAAAAGCTGGTACAGAAAGCCGCCATTGTACAAATGAAAACTGTACTGCAACAACAGAACAAAGAAGTATCGCTGCCCTAGGTCATAACTGGAAAGATAATGGAGACGAAACTGCTATATGTACTCGTAACGGATGTAAGGCAACACATACTCATGCATGGGATTCTGGAACAATAACTACAGAGCCAACCTGTACAGCGCAAGGAGAAAGAACCTATCATTGTATCTATGAAGAAAATGGAATTTGTACAGCTACAAAAACAGAAGCTGTAAAAAAACTTGGGCATAGGTATATCCTAACAAAAAGAGATAAACCAACTTGTGAAAGTGATGGCATTCTTTACGGTAAATGTAGCCGCTGTTCAAAAACGATCACTCAGCAAGATACCAAAAATCCAGCATTAGGACATGATTGGAAAGACAATGGGGATGGAACCGCAACATGTAGCCGAGAAGGTTGTGGAAAGAATCATACTCATGATTTAGATTCAGGAACAACAACAGTAGAACCAACTTGTACAGCCACTGGAGAAAAAGAATATTGTTGCACTTATATAAACTGTTCTTATAAAAAAACGGAAACCTTAAAAGCAACCAATCATAAGAACAAAGAAACTAAAAATTATAAAAAGCCGACTTGCCAAGAAGAAGGTTATACTGGAGACGTCTATTGCACAGACTGCGGAATAAAACTTTCTTCTGGAAAATCAACTAAGAAATATGACCATGACTGGGATGGTGGTAAAGTTACAAAAGAAGCTACCTGTAAGGAAGAAGGTACCAAGACCTACACATGTGAAAACTGTGGTGAGACAGAAACATTTAGCATTGAAAAAACTGAGCACAATTACATAAAAGAACAACACAAGAATGCAACCTGCACAGAAAATGGATATTCGATTTCTGTTTGTCAGACCTGTAATGATAAGAAAAAAGAAGAAATTGTTGCAAAGGGTCATTCCAAAGGAATTAGAAATAAAAAAACTGCAACCTGCAAAGCGGAAGGATATACTGGAGATACCTATTGTCGCACTTGTAATACCCTTTTAGAAGAGGGAAAGGTTCTTCCAAAGTTAGAACATCAGTGGAATGATGGCACAGTAACAAAAAGAGCTACTTACGAGACAGCAGGAGAACTTACATCCCGCTGTAGGAAGTGTGCAGCAAAAAGGATAATTTCCATAGAAAAACTAGCTTATCCAAAGGTAGGTACATCATATACTATTTCTGGAAACGAGTATAAAGTATCAAAACCAGGAGCAGAGGTAATCCTTGTTAGAACAAGTAAAACTACCAAAAATGTAACCGTTCCAGCCCAAATTTATGTACAGGGAATAACCTACAAAGTAACTTCCATTGGAGTGAAGGCCTTTAACAATAATAAAAATCTTACAAAAGTAACGATAGGAACAAATATTATAAAAATCAATAGCAATGCATTCTTTAATTGTAAGAATCTAAAAACAGTTACTATAAAGTCGGTTCTTTTAACAACAAAAACAGCAAGTAAAAAAGCATTTAAAAATGCTCATAAAAAACTTGTTATTCAGGTTCCTAAGAAGGTTAAAAAAAATTATACAAAGATTTTTAAAGGGCTGAAAGTGAAATAAATAATAAGAAGATCTCTAAAAGAGAAAAGGGCCAGAATTCTGGCCTTTTCTCTTTTAAAATATTTCTAAATTTCTGAACAGGAGTATTTAGATTCATTGAAAATTATCATAAGATTATAAGAGTAAAAATGTGTGGATTAATGGGAAGAAGATCTTATTCCTCTCTAACTATTCGTTAAAGTTGGATTTCGCGAATAGTTAGAGAACTCTTCTGATTTGATTCAGCTATGGCAAAACTGACGCCCATATCTAATAGAAATATTTTTATTTTATTCAATACTTTTCCAATCTATTCTTGAAAATAAAAAAAGCATCCTATTCCTCTAAGGAATTTAAGAATGCTTTTTTATAGCTGCTTAGCCTGACAAATTATTACTTAATCTCAACAACTTCGTAATCTTTATCTTCAACTGTTTTCTTTAAGACATCATCTGCAATCTCTTTTTCTAAAGTAACTACAGCCGTTCCTTTCTCATGGCTTACTTCTGCTGAAGCTACCTCTGGAAGTGCTTCTAATGCTTTCTTTACTGCTGCTTCACAGTGTCCGCACATCATTCCTTTGATATTCATTGTCTTTGTCATTTCATTTACCTCTTTCTTTTCATTATTATTTATGTTAATTAAACTAACATCTATCGCTTTTTTCTTCTTTTTATCTTTTTTTGTACTTCGAATATTTAACAGGTTTAAACGTAATGCGTTTGTAACAACACAGAAACTGGATAAACTCATTGCTGCCGCTCCAAACATTGGATTTAATTTCCATCCTAATACTGGGATTAACAGACCAGCTGCCAGAGGAATTCCAATTGTGTTATAGAAAAATGCCCAGAATAAGTTTTCATGAATATTTCTTAATACACCCCGGCTTAAGCGGATTGCAGCTGGAACATCGGCAAGTTTACTCTTCATTAATACAACATCGGCCGCATCCATTGCTACATCGGTACCTGCTCCGATTGCAATACCTACATCGGCACGAGTTAATGCTGGCGCATCATTGATTCCGTCCCCAACCATAGCAACTTTTCCTTTTTCGCCTAATGCACGAATAACGCTTTCCTTTCCATCTGGAAGAACGCCTGCGATCACATTGTCTACACCTGCCTGTTCTCCTATTGCTTTTGCGGTACGTTCATTATCTCCGGTGAGCATTACAACGTGGATTCCCATTGCTTTCAGTTCTTTAATTGCCTGTGGGCTATCTTCTTTAATTACGTCAGCTACGGCAATCATTCCGAGAAGACGATTCTCTTTTGCAAAGAAAAGAGGAGTTTTTCCAGCAGACGCTAATTGTTCTGCGCTATGTTTTATTTTTTCAGAGATAGATAAACTCTTTTCTATAAAAAGTAAGTTACCACCTATAAGTGTTTTATTATTTAATGTTCCAGTAAGTCCATTACCAGGAACAGCCTGAAAATCTTCTACAACAGGAACGGTGAATTTTTTCTCATTGCCATATTCTACAATTGCCTTTGCTAACGGATGCTCACTCTTCTTTTCAAGAGCAAAAGCTACTTCTAAAAGTTCTTTTTCACTGATGCCATCTGCCGGAAAAATATCCGTTACTTTCGGTTGGCCAGTTGTAATCGTTCCGGTCTTATCTAAGGCAACAATATCGACTTTGCCTGCTTCTTCTAAAGATACCGCCGTCTTAAATAAAATACCATTCTTTGCACCAACGCCATTACCAACCATAATCGCTACTGGTGTCGCAAGACCTAACGCACAGGGACAACTGATCACAAGAACAGAAATACCTCTTGCAAGGGCAAATCCAACTGTCTGTCCGGCAAGAAGCCAGCCAATAATCGTGATAACCGCAATCGTAATAACTGCCGGTACAAAAATACCAGACACTTTATCAGCAATCTTGGCGATAGGCGCTTTTGTTGCTGCTGCATCACTTACCATCTTAATAATCTGGGAAAGGGTTGTATCCTCTCCTACTCTTGTAGCCTCACATTTTAAAAATCCGGATTGGTTAATTGTTGCTGCAGAAACATTGTCTCCTTCTGCCTTATCTACTGGAATACTCTCTCCAGTAAGAGCTGCCTCATCAATTGCACTGTTTCCTTCAAGAACAATACCATCTACCGGTATACTCTCGCCCGGTTTTACAAGAAAAATATCGCCCTTTTTCACTTGTTCTGCGGAAATGATCTGTTCCTGACCATTACGAACAACGGTAGCCATCTTCGGAGCAAGATTCATAAGACTTTTTAATGCATCTGTTGTCTTTCCTTTTGAATATGCCTCTAATGTTTTACCAAGAGTAATCAGTGTAAGAATCATGGCAGCAGATTCAAAATAGAATTCATGCATATAGCTCATAACAAGCTTATTATTACCTGCAGTCTGTGCTACCGTCATTGCGAACAAGGCATACGTACTATAGCTAAATGCTGCCGTTGCCCCCATCGCAACCAGGGTATCCATATTCGGTGCCCTGTGAATAAGGCTTGTAAATCCACTGATAAAGAAACGCTGATTGATTACCATAATAATTACGGTAAATAAAAGCTGTGCAAGCCCCATGCCTACATGATTATTATTTAAAAATCCCGGCAATGGCCAGTTCCACATCATATGTCCCATGGAAAGGTACATAAGTGGCATTAAAAAGATAAGAGAAATAATTAATCTCTTTAATAGCTTTGGTGTTTCTGTATCTGCCAGAGCTTCCGCTCCCTGACTACTCTCTTTCTCGGCTCCTTTTACAGAAGCATGGTAACCGGCCTTTTCTACTGCAGCAACAATATCTGTTGAAAGAGCTGTTCCCTCTACTCCCATAGAATTCGTTAAAAGACTCACCGAAACACTTGTAACACCAGGCACTTTAGAGACCACTTTCTCTACACGCGCCTGACATGCGGCACAAGTCATTCCGGTTACGTTATACTGCTCCATCTGTTTTTATCCTCCTGTCAAATTTATTATTATGTTTTTACAAATATATCTTTATATCATGAATTCAAGAATGCCCCGGTATTCTTGCTGCGAGATGCGCGTCATGCGAGGTGGGAATCATCTCACATCTGATATACCTAAAAAACGATACTTTCTTCTGAATGATTAAATTACTGAAAATTGTTACTTCATAAGCTTCTGCAATGTGGATACTAATTCTTCCACAACCTCATCATTTCCCGCCTGAATATTTTCTTTTACACAGGTACGGATATGATTTGCAATCAATACTTTATTAAAGCTATTCAATGCTGCATTAATTGCAGATACCTGTGTAAGAATATCAATACAGTACGCATCATTCTCTAACATAGAACGAACCCCTCGAACCTGTCCTTCAATACGGCTTAAACGATTAAGTAATGCTTTAAATTCTTTTTCTGAGCGAACTTTCTTCTTTACACTGCAATTTTGACACTTCGGTTGAAAAGAACTGTTTTTAAAACTATCATTCGCTCCACAATGACATGATAAAGAAATATCTTCTTTATTATTACAACACTCTCCCATAGCATTCTCCCTTCTGTAAATTTTATTCTCTATCAGATAAATGGGATTATATACCCTATGAGGGTATTTTGCAAGTATTATTTAAAAAAATTATTATTACAAGTTAGAATAAAAAAGGACCTATCCTTTGTAGTGATAAATCCTTTAAATTCAAAAATTTTCAATATTTTATTTCAAAATAATCCAGATACTGTTTATATCTATCCTGTGCTGTCAGGCAAGTATCTCTCAGATACCCCTTTTCATTATCCCATTCTTTTAAACCACGGTAATAATACATTTTTAAATTATCCTCAATAATGAAAGGAACAATGTTATATTTCAGACATTCTTTGAACATAATAATTCTTCCAACGCGACCGTTTCCATCTTGAAACGGATGTATTCTTTCGAACTTTACATGAAAATCTAAAATATCGTCAAATGATACCGTCTGTTTTTTATTGTATTCGTTAAGCAATTTTTCTATTGTACTTTTTACTTTTTCAGGTGGTGTGGTAATCAAATCTCCCACCATATTTTTCCTTGATTTATATTCGCCCACGTTAAACCATGAAATTCTACTATCAGATGTATTTGTCTTTAATATTTTATGAGTATTTTTAATAAAATCCTCGTCTAATATATCATTTGCAGAATCAATCATATAATCAAAACATTGAAAATGATTAATAGTTTCCATTATATCATCAATATTTGCTGGTTCTTGTTCAAAGCTGATTATATTGGTTTCATATATTTATATTTATAAATACACGTAGTATTCTCTTGATAAAATGATTTAATAATTTCCATAATTAACCATACTATAATCCCATGTAATAGTATCTAATAAAAGGAATTCTTCTGTTCCTATTGGTTTGCCATCCCGATATGTGGAAAATACATCGCATGATATCACATTTTTCTTTTTTGTAATAGTTTCCATCGGAGTATGCCCGACTACCTGCAGGAATTGTTGTGATTTATACATCTTCACATCTGTATACTGTGGTCTGAGCCAGATTGGGGATCCATCATACCACATCTTCATTTCTCCAAGATGATTAACATAATCTAAAACATCATCTACATCATCATATTTTGATTTAGGAACATGCAGATTAACAAAGTCTTTCGACATCCCTGCATGAGAAAACAAAACATTATCAATTCGATGCACATACTTTATTAGATTACCCTCTGGCAATACTTCCTTTAAATCAATCAATTTCTTTTGTACAGTATAAGCGGCCATAGGGCTATATCCCGTTTCCAACTTATGCCAGACATAACTTAAATCATGATTTCCGTAGCACCAGGCGGTATCGGGATATTTTTTTGCAAAACTGATAGCTGCATCATAAGTTTCCTCATAAAGTGAGATGTCAAACTGCTTGTCCCAGTCATCAGGAATATCCATCAGACAAACAGATCTTTTCGCAATTCCCCTCTCCATTAATTCTGCTGCCTGTTTAAACATAAATGGTTTCAAATGAACATCTGGTATTATAAGAACCTTCATACATGTTTTCCCCCTTTTTAGAGCGTGTTTGAAAAATCATTCCTTACGATAAATAAACACCTTCTTTAATATTTTCGACTATTTTTTTATTATACAAATAACAATCTCTTTTTACCTACAATGCCTGATATAAAATCCCATATAACTCCCTCATATAAAATGTTGGAAATAACCACCAGGCAGTATGTCCTGATACTGCTCCAACAGAAAAACCAAGTGATTTTGCTATCTGTGAAGCACGATACTGATGATATTCACTCGTTGCAATCGCTATATTGTTCCCCAATCCTTTTTCTTCTATTATCTTTTTAGAAAATCGCAGATTTTCCCGCGTAGAAGTTGATTTATCTTCTTTTATGATTCTTGAAGAATTAATTCCCTTCTTTGTTAGGTATCGGTACATACACTCCGCTTCACTGATTTTTTCTCCCTCGCCCATTCCACCAGATACAATACATTGTGAATTGGGATTTTCCTCTAAATAAATGAGGGCGGCATCTAACCTTTCACGCAAAGAGCGGCTGGCATGTTCGCCGTATACTTTACATCCAAGTACAATAAGTGTTGCATTCTCCTGCGGCTTTTTTGCTGATGCCTTTACGATAAGAACGGTTTCGATAACAGCAGTTATAACTACAATGCCAATAGCAATTGCCATAATACCAATCACACATTTTCCCAAAAAGTATTTTTGCAAATAAAATATTCCTTGCTGAAAATTCTTATAAAAAATGCCTCCAATCAGTAAAATACCACTGACCACTAACCCTGTAAGATTCCCAATATTTAAAATTCGGTGAGTGAATAATGGAATGCTGAACCATATGAAAAAAACTGTACCTGCTAGAATTATTAAACTATGTATCATTTTCAATTTCTAAGACCTGCCTTTCTTATCTTGTAAATTTTCAATTGCGTATTCGTAATTGAATTTATTCTAATACTTTAAAAGTATATCATATCAAGCTTTTCCTAGCCATATTTTACGATTCTCTTCTTTTTCCCCCTTTTTATTTTATACAATAAAAGAACTATACTTTCGTTCCCCTTTAATTATTAAATGAATAATTTCTGGCTGCCTACAAACAGGTCTCATCATATCAAAATATTTATGTGTAGTTGTATAAAAGTTCAATACAAAAAAGTTCAAGAATATTTATTTTGTATTGAACTTTATTTTTCTTTATGCTATACTCTACCTAACTTTTACGAAAAGAATAAAGTAAATTGAACTTGTGATTCAATTACAAAAAATAGAAAGGAGCAGCTACATGATTCAAAAAGAAGTCTTCTCAGAACGATTAAAAGCTGCCATGAAGAAGCAGAACCTAAAGCAGATTGACCTTGTACGAGCGGCACAGGTACAGGGAATTAAACTTGGAAAAAGTCATGTAAGCCAGTATGTAAGCGGTAAAACAGTTCCACGAACGGATATTTTACTGTTTCTGGCGAAAACATTACAAGTAGAGGAAGAATGGTTAATTGGAGTATCTAATGTGGAATCTGATACAGAAATCTCTGCCTCTAATAGAAATATATTAGATACAAACAAAACCATATTAGGAAATAGTAACAAAGAAAATTCAGAAGCACTTACAATGTCTGCTAAAAGACAGAAAAGTTCAATTTTCGAAGCAGAAATTATAAGTGATATCAATAAGAATATACAAACAACTTCTGCAGCAACTATTAGCAGGAATATTAGCAATAAAGAGGGGAAAAAAATGCGTGAATTTAAGAAATCATCCAAATTAGACAATGTTTTATATGATGTGAGAGGACCGGTTGTTGATGAAGCCACCCGTATGGAAGAAGCCGGAACTCATGTTTTAAAATTAAATATTGGTAATCCTGCTCCATTTGGTTTCCGTACACCAGATGAAGTCATCTATGATATGCGTCAACAGTTAACAGATTGTGAAGGATATTCCAATGCAATGGGACTCTTTTCAGCTAGAAAAGCAATCATGCAGTACGCACAGCTAAAACATATCCCAAATGTAAATATTAATGATATCTACACTGGAAATGGAGTTAGTGAACTGATTAATCTTTGTATGTCCGCACTTCTTGATAATGGAGACGAAATCTTGATTCCTTCTCCAGATTACCCATTATGGACTGCTTGTGCTACATTAGCTGGCGGAAAAACTGTTCACTATATTTGTGATGAAGAATCCGAATGGTATCCAGACATTGATGATATCCGCAAAAAAATCAATGACCGCACAAAGGCCATTGTTATCATCAATCCAAACAATCCAACAGGTGCGCTATACCCAAAGGAGGTATTAGAGCAGATTGTACAGGTAGCAAGAGAACATCAGTTAATCATTTTTTCTGATGAAATCTATGACCGTCTTGTTATGGATGGTGAAAAACATATTTCCATCGCTTCTCTCGCACCGGATTTATTCTGTGTAACATTCAGCGGATTATCCAAATCACATATGATCGCCGGTTTCCGTGTCGGCTGGATGATTTTAAGTGGAAATAAGGCTGTGGCAAAAGACTATATTGAGGGATTAAACATGCTCTCTAACATGCGTCTCTGCTCCAATGTTCCAGGCCAGTCCATCGTACAGACGGCACTTGGCGGTCATCAGAGCGTAGAAGATTATATTATGCCAGGTGGAAGAATTTATGAACAACGTGAATTTATTTACAAAGCGCTGACAGACATCCCAGGAATCAGTGCCGTAAAACCAAAGGCAGCCTTTTACATTTTCCCCAAAATTGATACGAAAAAGTTCAACATCGTGAACGATGAACAATTCGTATTAGATCTCCTTCGTGAAAAGAAAGTCCTTCTCATTCACGGTGGTGGATTTAACTGGCAGCAGCCCGACCACTTCCGTGTGGTATATTTACCGCGAATTGAGGTATTAAAAAAGGCAACAGATAGTATGGCAGACTTCTTAAATCACTATCATCAGTAATTTACTATTTAATTCATTAAGAGACAGACGCCT
>UMKK01037525.1_pt1 | contig 20356 bp, 15 predicted proteins | sample 1966281 | NCBI WGS metagenome assembly UMKK01 (sample SAMEA4836175, study PRJEB28245) | human gut metagenome | biome: gut microbiome; material: fecal sample | place: Denmark | collected 2008 | reverse complement strand
CTCCTCAAGAAGGAAGGCTTCCTCACTCGTGACCCAAGAATGAAGGAAAGAAAGAAGTACGGTCTCAAAGCCGCAAGACGTGCTCCACAGTTCTCAAAGAGATAAGGAAACATCGATTTTTTATCGATATTGCGTTATTTCTTTTGTTTCAGAAGTCCATTTGGACAACTTCTGGACAACTAAAAAGTATTTTAAAATCGCTCTGTGTTTTACAGAGCGATTTTTTTATGTTGCTGTAATTTCTGTTCTTTATTCAGTCAGCTTTTTCTCAATAGAATCCGCCAACACTTTTCGTGTACTGCTAAGCACATCTGCATAAATATCAGCTGTGACATTGATGTCACAATGTCCTAAATGGTCACTGATGATTTTGAGATCTACGCCCATATTCAAAAGCATAGTAGCATTGCAATGTCTTAACTTGTGTAACGTCATATGCTCGAATTCTGTGCCTTTGGTAAAGCGTTTCAGCGAAGTCAAAACAGAACTTCTGTCACGATAATTGCCGTTTGCTGATGGAAATACCATTTCTGGATGTGCATAACTATCACCAAGAGCAATTTTCAAATCATCGGTGTATTTTTTCTGTTCTTGAAATATATTAGCAACAGTTTTACTCATACCGATTGTTCGGATACTCTTTTTCGTTTTTGGCGGTGTCAATTCATGCTTTCCGCCTATGTCATTCAGCGTATGCTTGATTGAAATTGACATATTCTCAAAGTCAACATCTTCCCAGCGTAGTGCAAAGCACTCTCCCGAACGCATTCCTGTATAAAGCAGCACTCTGATGATACGCTTAACATCTTCATCGCATGGCTTCTCATCAAGCATTTTCACAAAGTGTTTTAGTTCATCTTCTGTAAGAGCCATAACTTTGTGCTGTTCCTTATTCTTTGGAAGAATGACGTTATGGCAAGGGTTATCACGCAGAAATCCTTGTTCCATACCACGTTTGAAAATAGACTGAATAATGACATACAATTTTCTGACAGTCGCAGGATTTAAATTGTATGACTGCATTACCTGTGTCAGTTTTGGCGTTGTAATATCTTTTAATTTCATGTTGCCTAGAACAGGTTTGATATGCTTCTTATACTGTCCGGTATAAGTGTAAACAGTCGATGCTTTTAATTCTACCGGTGCAAAGTTGGTGAAATACCAATCTGCAAGCTCTGAAAATCTCATATTTTCATTGAAACTAATATATCCTTTACATTGACGTTCAAATTCAAAGGCGAACTCCTGAGCAAGTTTCTCAGCCCTTTTCGGTGTTGTATATGTCGGCGGAGTGAATGTTGTGGACTTCATAATCTTCTTGCCATTCGCATCAGTGCCAACGAAAACTCTGATTCTGAATGTGTTTCCACGTTTATCGATTGCAGCCATAGTGCTGTCTGTTACCTCCTGAAATGTTATAGTTTTTGTCCTTGGACTTTGTGGGTTTCCTGTACTTTCTTGTGATTATCACCAATTAACAGGAATACTGTCTGGTGATTTTGTCCTTGAAATCTCAATATATGTCCCTGCACTTTCTGTACTTTGTGGTTTTTCTTCCTCTTTATGTTCATCGAGAAATCTTCTCATCTTATCAACTACCCACTTCCATTCAACCTTTTCTTCATTTGAAAACTGCTGAATCCAGTCGATTGAGAATTCTTCTGCATGACGATATTCAACATTCGCAATGTGAAAACGATCATCTATATATGTATCATCAGGTGACGGCTTGTATTTCTCAAACCAGTCACGCATGAACCATAGATAATCGTGAATCGTCTGCCACGCTTCATGTTCCCATTTTTCAAAGCGTTCACGTTTTTTACGGCGTATCTCACGAAGTTCAGCACTTTCGTTGTAAGCTGGTTTATAGGAAGTTTTCTGTCTGCCAAATGCAATACCCAGCTGAAAATCATCGTTCAGCTTTCTTGCTGCATCAAGAGTCGACAGATCAAAAAGTGCCATAACAAAACCTAAAATGTCATAATGCACATTACAGGTGAAGCAATGGAACGCATTGGGATATATGTGTGCAGAGGGGTGGTGATCGTCATGAAATGGGCAGAGACAAATGTTATTACGCTTGATTTCAATTCCGTAACGTTCTGCAACTGTCCGTATTTCAAGACGATTTCTTATTTCTTCAAAACAGTTCATCAGACTTCAAAAACTTTGAGAAGCTCTTCCTTATTAATGAGGATTTTGCCACGTTTGCCCTGACCTGTACGAATGTATTTGACCTTGTTCTGTGCCACCAGTTGACGAACAGTGTGTTCGCTTAGTCCCTTTACCGCTTGAGTACATTCTTTGATCGTAAGCATCTCAACAGGCTTTTTACGGCTTGTTTCCTGTATTGTCTCCTCATCAGTAAGCTGAATGAGAAGTGCCATAATGTCATCAACGATTGCATTTTTTCTTTCCTGTGTCATAGTAAATCTCCTTTACTCTAATTCGTGATTTTTTGTATTTGATTTGTATTTGTGAAATTCTTCTGTAAGTCCATTAGCTGAAATGAATGATTTTGCTTTTTGCAAGTCAGATCTTAACCTCTCCTTTTCAGAGGTCTCCTTTGCACTTTTCATAAGTGTCTTGACTGATATTGTTGCAGGTTTCTTATATTTGGCAAGTTCAGCTGCTTGCTGGTTTATTGTACTTTTCAATTCCGTATTTTCTTTGCTAAGTTGTTGATTAGCCGCAGTAAGTTTTCTGGTTCGTTTTACGCTGACCACTTCTTTTTCAGCAAGAGCTTGAAGTTTGTCATAATCATTTTTATCAAGGGTAACCTTGTTTCCAAAAATGGTCGGCTTAACCGCAATGCTCCCAATATCAACAAGCTGAACCTTTTTCTTATTTGCCCTTTCAAGCATTGCTTTTGTTTCAGTAAGTTCACGAGAAATACCCTCATTTTCGCTTTTGAGTTGGACATTTTCAGCTTTAAGTTTATCTGCTTCTTGCCTTGCTTCTTTGTACTCTTTAACTGACATCGAACCTCTTGACTTTTCAGGTTCCAAAGGTCTGATACCGTGTGCAAGACAGATTTGATTCAGTACTTCAATTTCTGATTTTCTCCAACGTGCAATTGCATCTTTTCCACTTCCGAATCCCATTTCTTTTAAGGCTTGAGCAATGCCGTTTTGTGTATCCTGTCCACGCTTGTAATGACCAACAGGAATATAGTCAATATGTAAGTGAGGTGTGGCTTCGTCCATATGAAGCACAGCGTTGAATACTACGAAATTTGAATTACGCTGTTGATATCCTGCCATATACTCTTTCAGACACGCTGCTACAAGCTGTGCATCTTCTGTATCCACTCCGGAATCTTCTTTTTTACCTATCTGAACGACATCTTCATAGAAACTTTTTCGCTTATCAGCAGCTGTCACAACAGAATTGGACGGTTTCTTATGAAAGAGAGATTCATAATATGTACCATGAATTTTTCTGTCATTGCGTTTCTGCTTGGCATTGTAACGCTTTGTTGATTCAGCAAATAAATGCTCATACACACAGCCAATATCTTTCCTGATAAACGTATAGTTATCTCTCATACGGCAGCGGTCAACATTTTCTGCGATGAAATCTCTATTGTTGTGAGTTAATGAGCCTTTTCCCTGACAAAACGAAATGCGTTTTTCTTTCATCTATTCTCCCTTCTCGAAATTCATTTGCTCTACCAGTTTGGACAATGTCACCGAACAATCAGAGGATTGCGGTGACAAGTTTCAGAACGATAGAATACAATCGCTGAAACAATACGGTGCGGAGCACCGATTTTACAACAGACACTATGCCTATTGTAACGCCATAGTATATATGACAGCCCTTTGGCAAGTTCTATCATATATACAGGCGCTCTGCCGAGGGCTTTTTGCTGACTGATGTCAGCTATGATCAGCTGTATCCTCAAATACTTTCGGATTTACAAAAACATAAATTGCAGATTTATGGTTGCCTGTTTATCTTTCATCGAAAGCAACATAACCATATTCTTCAAGCAGTTTGAGTGCCTTGTAAAAGTCGTCAGGTTCAGGGAAGATTTTATTTCGACATTTCTTTAGCAATGCCGATTGAAATCCTTCTCTTATTTGCTTTGCCCTGATGATTTCCAGAGCTTTTTCTGCCCTCAAAATTTCATTATCTACGCTACCAATACTGAAAGCATATATTGCCTGTTCCTTGTAGTAGTCAGCAATATCAATCGCATTGCAAAGTGTGTTTACATCAACAAGGACATCCTCAGGACACTTGCCTTCAATAGTACATTTTACACAATGGATAATGCAACAAAGGCGAAGTATTTGACCATGATATTTACCGCCCCAGTCCTTGCAGTTTACAAACTCTGTGAGCTGAATTTTCTCAATATAATTGTTATAGTAATCGGTGAAATCTTGCTGTGCTGTTTCATCAAATTTCAGAAATTTTTCCTCTGTGGGCTTTGCATTGAATTTTCTTGTAAGAAGAATGTCAATGAGCCTGTTATAGTTGTCAACAACAATCGGATCAATTGATTTTGAATCATACCGCCTTGTGCCGACTTTGCTCTTTGGAAAACAATAGAAAAATCGTGCAAGCAGACCACTGTTTCTGAATACAGAATTAGAAATCATACTATCCCATAAGTAAGGTTGTCCTGCAAGACTAATTGACAGGCATGGATTGGAAATCTGTATAGATTATTTTGTTGCTCTGTCGCAAAAGAAACTTTCACCACTCCATGCTTTCAAAATCATATCCATATTAGGTATGTTGTTATTGGAATATCGTCCTGTAAAGTTTCCGAGCATACCTGCTTCATCAGAAATCATCAGTAAAGATTTATTCTTTCCCATCAATTGAATCAACGATTCAGGAGTAATATCCTCTACAGTAATTCGTCTTTTGCCCACGTCACCCATTTGTTCTGCCTGCGTTTTCAGCTTTGCGATTTGATCAACGTCTTTGCTTTCCTCTTTTTCAAGCTTATCTGCTTCAAAAAGAAGTTTCTTTTTCATCGCCTCAATTTTGTGAAATTCCTCAGCATGTTCTTGATTATATTTCAGTTCAAAATCAACAAATGGCTTTTTGATGAACTTTACAACAGGTGATTTTCGCTCTGATGGTTCGGCAACAATGAAACTATAAATCATAGGCGGTTCTGAATGGTCGGCTTTACCCTGCATTCTATACCTGCTTGTAAAGCAATAGCTAATTGCCGATAAAATCGAAGTTGCTGCCATTGCTGGATCTGTGCCTGTGGTTTCAGCGATACCCATTACCATTTCACGAAGAATTGGAGGTAATGCCTTGATTGGAAATTCTCTTTGTGGTGAATCATCACGAAGTGGAATTATGGGGTTAAATTCAGGTGGAAGATTTGGAACATCACCTTTTTCTTTCATTTTTGACTCCTTTCTTTTATTATAAACTTGACTTTGCACTAAAAATATGGTACAATAGACGCATGAAGATAGTGCAGCTTAAAATGTAATTTCAATAAAGTTAAATACTGCCGAACAGTTCTATGTAATACAACTTTATTGATTTACATCATACATCAAGATAGAACAATTGTCAATAGCTTGCTTATTATTTCTACTTTCTGCACAAACAACAGGGGTGCTATTTATGAATTATAACGCTTTCAAACAAAAATGCAAAGAAAAAGGCTACTCAGCAAGCAGCCTTGTAACCGAACTTGGAATAAGTAAGAGTAACATAACCAACTGGAAAAACGGCGGCAATCCGAGTTATGAGATATTAATAAAAATGGCTCAAACTTTGGAATGTAGCGTGGGTTATTTGCTTGGCACAGAAGATGATAACCATGGCGCAGGTGCTACGGTAAGTCAGGCGTTACGGAGCATAAAGGCAACTCCTGCAAGAACAATCTCACTTAAGAGTAGTAAAAATTTACAAGATAACTATCTGAATGAAATAGCTGCATTTGCAAATAGCAGCATACTATTTCTTTGTGGAAATGAAAAAAAGTTTACTGCAACTGAGCCAGATAGAAAAATTGCCAATATAAGTGAACGTGGCAGAGATAAAATGATTGAGGTATTTGATAATGTCAATAATAATCCTATTATTGCAAATATTCAAATGCAACTTAGCAGAATTATTCTTCATAATCTGGATATCACATCAGCAGAACAGGTTTCTGATGAATTCTTAAGTTCCAAGGCAGATTTTATCCTTAATGATAAAAAACACAAGGACAGTCTTAGAAACTATCCTTTCAATCTTTCTGACTTGCTTACTCTGGGAGATTTATTTGATAAGAGCATTAAATTTATGATTTCGGGTGTGGAGTAAGAAAACCCACAAAAGACACAAAGTCCAAGGACAAACATTTTGAGGTATGGAATGAAAAGTTACAATGCAATAGATTTATTTTGTGGTTGTGGCGGATTATCATGTGGATTTGAAAGGGCAGGAGTAAATATACTTCTTGGCATTGATAATGATAAAATGGCATTAAACGTTTTTGAACACAACCACAAGAAAGCAAAGTCAATATGTGGTGATATTACTGAGCTTAATTATTCAGATATAAAAAAAGTAATTGACGATAAGAATATAGATTTAATAATAGGTGGACCTCCATGTCAGGGAATGTCTCTTTCAGGTCCAAGAAAATTTGACGATCCAAGAAATAAACTTTATTTATCATACATTCACTTTGTTGAGCAAATAAAACCTAAGGCTTTTGTTATTGAAAATGTTCCAGGACTTGTCAGTTTATTTAAGGGACAAATTAAGGAAAGCATTATTGAACGTTTGACTGCACTTGGATACAGAGTAAAATATCGCATCTTATGTGCAGCGGATTATGGAGTACCACAAAACAGAAAAAGAGTCATATTTGTTGGCTTAAAAGACAAAGATTTTAATTTCGATTCCATAACAAAAAAAGAAATGGTAACCTGTAAAATGGCTCTTTCTGATCTTCCACCACTTATCAATGAACTTGGTGAAGATCCAGCTGAATATGAAACAGAGGTTCAGAATGAATACCAGAAAATCATGAGAGAGAATTCTGAAAAAGTAAGAAATCATATAGCAGCGGCTCATTCAGAAAAAGTAAAGCATATTATTTCATTAGTTCCTGATGGTGGAAATTATAAAGACTTACCTGAAGAGTATATAAAATCGCGAAATTTTCACGTTGCTTGGACAAGATTTTGTAGTTATAAACCTGCCCCCACTATTGATACTGGTCATAGACACCATTTTCATTATAAATATAATAGGGTTCCAACTGTTAGAGAATGTGCGAGATTACAATCGTTTCCGGATGATTTTGTATTTGAGGGCAACAAAACACAACAATTTCGACAAGTAGGAAATGCCGTTCCACCATTAATGGCTCAAGCAATCGCAGAAGCTTTGCTAAAATATTTGGAGTGATTATATATATGAAATACCACATACCAGATGACCTGTACTTTAGAATTCATCACGTTAGACCACGTTTTAAAAATGATGTGGAAAATGTTCTTGTCTATATGGCAACAGAAATATCTAAGATGAATGAAGCACATAAAGAAAAATTTGCAGATCTATTAAACGAAGCAATTCGTCGTTATCCTGGTAATGCAGTTAAAGAATTAAAAACCATCAACAATTGGAGAACCGAAATTTCCTCTTTATTTGGTTTTCTTGAATACAATGGTGATATTGTAAAGCCTGGAAGAAGGGCAATTGAATTAGCTCAAAAAGAAGATCTGGTTGAGTTTTTCAAATATTATCTTTATAACTTTCAGTACCCTGGAGCCCATTTAAAAGTTCAAGAAATTGCTAAACAAATTAGTGCTGGAATTCATTTTAAGCCAGCACAGTATATTTTATCTGTTTTGAAATATGCTGAGGAAAATACAGGCTCTCGTCAATATCTTACAAAAGCTGAGGCTTGCCATTGTATTTTTAACGATTTACGTTGCACAAGAGATAATGAAGCACCTGAAAAAGTTTGGAAGCGTATAATTGAAAATAGAGAGAATGATGTTGAGTACGATGAGACAGGTGATGTTATTCGTTATGCTGGGGATATCCTTGATTATATGGAAATAGCCAATTTGCTTATTGTGTATGGTGGAAAGAATTTTTACATAAACAAGTTAGAAAACGAAGCTGTTTTGAAATTTACTAATTCAACTGAATGGTTTAATCAATATGATAGGTTTATTCAAAATAGATATGCTACATATGAAGAAATAAAAGAATGTTACGATGAGTGGTTTAAATTTGTAAATCGTGATATTAAAGAAACTGATTTCGAAACGGACATTCTTGCATTTATTGCAAATGATGTGGAGGAATATCAAGAGTTAAAGAAGCAGAGTTATGCACTTTATGATAAAATACTTGAAAAATCTGATGTAATTAAAACGAAAGATATTGGAGACATGGGTGAAAGTCTTGTTCATTCGCATGAATGTCAACGTGTGAAAATTGGTGGACGTGAAGATCTTATTCATCTTATAAAACGCATCCCGACACAATTTGCAGTTGGATACGATATTCAGTCTGTTGAACTGGATGAACGCAAACGCTATATAGAAGTAAAAACAACGATTAGTTCTAAGCCATTACATTTTAACAAGGTTCATCTTACGCCAAATGAGTGGAATACAGCAAATACAATGCGAGATAGATATTTTGTTTATCGTTTGATGATAAGCAAAACTGAGAAGAAATTGTTTCTTATACAAGACCCTGTTGGATTGTATAAGCGAGACTTAATAGATATGATTCCAAAAGACGGGGCAGATATAACATTTAGCACAACCAGAGCTGAAGTAGGTAATTTTGAGGAGTTATTAACATGGACAAATTAAAAGTTGCATCCCTTTTTTGTGGCTGTGGTGGAACTGATGTGGGATTACTTGGCGATTTTACATTTTTAGACAAGTATTATCCGAGCAATAATATGGAAATCGTTTATGCCAACGACATAGACGATAATGCTTGTAGGCTTTTTGAAGAAAATTTTAGAATAAAGCCAGATAACAGAGATATTCGAGAAGTTAAATCTAGTGAGATTCCTGACTTTGATATTCTTACGGGTGGGTTCCCTTGTCAGTCCTTTTCGATAGTAGCTCAGAATCCTAAGCGACTTGGAATTAAAGACGATAGAGGAAAGTTGTTTTTTGAAATGTGTCGTATTTTGCGTGAAAAACAACCTTTATGCTTTATTGCTGAAAATGTTAAAGGTATTATGTCAGCAAATAAGAAAGAAGCATTTCCTCTAATATTAGAGGAATTTGAAAAAAGCGGATATACTATTACACACAAATTGCTGAATTCCGCAAATTATGGTGTCCCTCAAAAACGTGAAAGAGTTATTATTGTTGGATTCCGTAACGATCTTGGTATTAAATTTGAATTTCCGGATATGCCTATTACTGATGAAAATGAATATGTTTCTCTTGGAAAAGTAATAGAAAATGCGGTTGCTGATAAATATTTCTTTAGCGAGAGAGCTGTTCAGGGAATGATGAGAAAGCGTGAAACAATGAATAAAGGAAGGGCACAGGATATTACAAAGCCTTGTAATACAGTTGGCTCACACTTAGCAAAGGTTTCTTTAAACAGTACAGACCCTGTTTTAATGGTTAATGGGAGATATAGACGATTTACTCCTCGCGAAGTTGCAAGAATTCAGTCTTTCCCTGAATCATTTAAGCTTGTGTGTACCGAATCAGCGCAGTATCGTGCTTTAGGTAACGCTATCCCACCAGTCATGTTTTGGTATGTGGCGAACGTAGTAGGAAGGTTAACAATTAAAAAATAATAGATGTTTGCAAGACCATATTTTTAAGGAAAGTAGTAAAGAAATAATAAAATATTATAAATTTTATATTCAACAATTTATAATCAAAAGCATCTATGTGTGGCTCACATTAATATGTTTATTATTTAATTGCAGTTAGGATGTGATGAGAATAAAAGACTTTTTTAATACGATAAAGAAATATTTTAATAAAATTAATTTTGTTAGGTCAATTTCAAAATCTATAATTTATTCTACTATTATATGTATATTTTTTATAACAGCAGATATCTACAATCTGCCTTCAAAACTGAAAGATGATATTCCAAGTATACTATGGGGTATTCTTATTGTTGGTGCTATTATAATTGCTATTGTGTCATTGACTAATATACATTTAGTACAGCAATTCCGATATAAAGCCGTTAATGTATTTGATTCCAGTTTGCTAAGTATCTTATATATTTTAGGAAGTTGGACAGGCTATTGTATCTGTTCAAATAATATAAATAATTATAAAAGTATAATAGGATTAGCTTTATCTGGACTCACATTTGTTTCTATAATAATCAGATTTATTGTGTTTTATAAAACAACGCAAAATTTAATTTACAGCAAGTCCAGTATTCTTGATTTAAAAGATATATATGAAAACAATTTTAGCATTAAGTTAGGACAACCTATTTTAGTATCCGAAAAAGATGTATCTTATGATATGTTAAATCGAAATGGAATAGTAAATCAACTTTATAACTATATTTATTCATACTGTTCTGATAGGGCATTTACAATTGCATTAGTTGGCGAATGGGGCTGTGGAAAAACAACTATTATAAATAATGTTAAAGAGCAATTAACCAATAATAAAGTGATCGTTATTGATGATATTGATCCATGGTTATTAGGATCAAAAGAGGCTCTATTGACTACTATGTATGAAAAAATCATTGATAAAACAGATATTAGATTTAGTTTGGCTAAAACAAGAAGCATAATAAATAGCCTTAAACGCATTGTATCTGGATATATTGATAAAAAAGTAGGTTTGCCAAATCTAATTGATTTGATTAATGATTTATCCGATGATGAATATGACGAAGTAGAACATATTGAAATGCAGATAGGTTCATATCTGCTTGATCAAAATAAAAAAGTTGTTTTTGTTATTGATAATTTAGAAAGAGCAAGTGCTGAAAATATAATATTTCTTTTTAAGCTAATCAGCACTGTTTTTGATTTACCAAATATAATATATTTATTATCATATGACCAAGCGAGAATGAATGAAATTCTTAGTGATACAGCTCAAATCAATCCAAAGTTTATAGAGAAAATTGTTCAACAAGAAATTCATATTCCATCTATTGACTCAGATAGATTAGGTACTATATTTTCAGTATGCACAGCTAATATAATTAATAAATATATTGAACATGAAATTGAAATTTCATGTTATCTTCCAATTATTAATCATATTTGCAAAAACACCAAAAATGTTCGTCACTATAAAAGATTAATTAATTCTGCTTTTACTTCTACTTTCTGCAATGAATATGATTTAGATATTCCTACACTATTAATGCTTGAAATTATTCATTTTGAAGCTCCTAAATTATATGAAGTGATCCAAGAAAATAGAGAATATTTTATATCCTCTGATGTGATGTGTGATGTGAACTTATATCTATTTCAACGTCGTAGTGATAAGTTTAATGAAGAAGGAAAGGCTTTTTTTGATGAACTATTTGATGAATTTTCAACTTTTAAAGAACTGCTATGTAATTTCTTTCCTTTTATATATAGATATAAATCAGGATTTAACTTGATTGAAAAATATGATAGCAGTATTCCAGATTGCATAAAAAGTGATTTTCCTATCTACAGTATTAAATATTTTGATATATATTTCTCTTTATCAACAAATGATTTTGCAAAAAATATTAGTGAAATGCAGATGCTAATGAAAGAAATTAATTCAAAAAAATCAATTAAAGATAGCGTTGTTAATAAGCTTATTAATATTGATTCTGATAATCAAAGGGAACGATTTGAATATCTCGATATGCATATTGATTCTTTATCAGGATCAGTTTCTTTTCAACTTATAAATATTATATGGGATAATATTTTATCTATTGATGATTCAAATCTCTTTTTTATGTTAAATGCGCAACAACGTGCTTTAGTAATAATGGCAAAACTGATTAAGAAACTAGAAATGGATAAATTGGAAGAAATTACCCATAATTTTAAAACTGAATATAATAAATTACAATTTATAAGTAGTTTGATATATTGGCTAAATAGCGATAAAATAGGGATATCTGGTGAAATCATTTCATTGTTCAACAAGTTATATTCAGATATGTGTGCTACAATTGTGGGTAATAAAGTCAACCTATATGATAGGCACAACTATAGCCAACATAATATATATGCACTTAGTCGTAATTATCAGAATAATCTTGAGGTTATAAAGCAATATTTTTCTGATATTTATAGGTCTGAATATGTATATAAAGTATTAGCAGATTTAGTTGGTGAAAGTACTGGATCAAAAGGATATGGATATGCTATAGATAAGCAGAACTTAGATTTGCTAGGAGTTACAATAGCGCAAATAGCTAATTCTATTGAGACATATCCACCAAAGACCGAATCAGAAAATAAACTAAAAGAAATTTTTGATAAAGTAGTAAATGATGAAAAAAATATTTTTGATCATTTCGGAATTAATTCTCCTATTCCTATAAAGTTTGATGTATAACCGCATCATAAGATACAACTGCATTTTCCTTCAATAAGACTATAAAATATCAAATCTTTCGCTATGTAGTAAAAACAATTCTCAAGTTCTTCTATTCCTCAATATTATTAAGCAGAACAGTCTGTTTGAAGTTTTTGATCAAACTTTTTTCAAAAGTTGAATTTGGTAATTCCGGGCATTATTTATGCTTGTTTCAAGTAACTAATGATACTAACCGAACACAGCCCGTAAGGGCAATAATTCTCTAAATAAATGCAACCTGAGTTTCCTTAACAATGCCCATCTTACAATTATCTCCATATTGTATTTGACTTTCTCTTAAAAGTATTGTATGATAATAAATAGATGAATGCCATGTTAGAATAGTTCTCATAGGTTCTCTCTACAGTTATCATATCGCTCAGGTACGCAAAACCACGCCATTTTAGTTGTACAACTCTGGACAACTTTTGGACAACTAAGTTATGGCAACATATAATAAAACGAAGAAAGTTGCAAAAGCTACTTTCTAGTATCTTAGCGAAAATACTTTGCTTTTAGTGTGTTTTTGATGTGCAATAAAAAAGCTAAAGGGGAATGTTTAAACTCCAAGAGATAATTTCATTCTCATTTATCAAACCGTTTCGCAGAAATGCGAAGCGGTTTTTTTATACCCGATCCTAACTGTCAAAATGCACAACCAAAACATCTGTTCGTTGTCAATTTAGCTGAATATCCCACTGCTTATTGTAAATAACAGCAAAATATGATATAATTATTACTGATAAATTAACTTTTAGGAGATAACTGCTATGACGAATGAATACATAAAACCGCCCGTTGAGATACGCTACAAAAATGAACTTGACGCCTTGAAAAGTGTTGATATTGGCAAAAAGCCTGAGAATTGGGTGCTGTCGCCAAAGGCAGTGCGAACATTTATATTAGGCGGAATCATCAAAACTGCCGATGGCAAAATGCAGATAAAGCGTAAATTCTATGGCAATGACGCACTTGTTGAGCGCTGTATAATCACCCTCGCTGGAAACCGCGGACTTATGCTGGTGGGTGAGCCAGGCACTGCTAAAACTATGCTCTCTGAGCTTCTCTCTGCTGCTTGCTGCGGCATAAGTACGAACACAGTTCAGGGTACGGCAGGAACTACCGAGGATATGATAAAATATAGCTGGAACTATGCCATGCTTCTTTCAAAAGGTCCTTGCCGTGAAGCCCTTGTGCCTGCTCCCCTGCTCATAGGCATGGAACAAGGCATTTTCGCACGATTTGAGGAAATAACTCGTACCCCTGCAGAAATCCAAGATAGCCTTATTTCTGTAATGAGCGACCAGATACTCAATATCCCTGAGCTTGAAAACGAAGGACTTGTTTTCGCCAAGCAAGGATTTAATATAATCGGTACTGCAAACACCCGTGATAAAGGCGTAAATGAAATGTCAGGTGCTTTGAAAAGGCGTTTCAATTTTGAGACTGTCGAGCCTGTTCGTGACGTAAGACTCGAAAAAGAGATCATTATCCGTGAAGCACAAGACCTTGCAAAAACAGGTCATATCGACCAGCCTATAGACACCAACGCTGCTGAACTTCTTGCTGTCACATATCATGAGCTTCGTGAGGGCGTTACATCAGAGGGAACAAAGCTTGAAAAACCAAACGCCGTTATGAGTACAGCCGAAGCTGTGTCCGTTTTCTATCAAACTATGAGCAGTGCATATTATTATGGTGACGGAAAAACTGATCTCAAAGAGCTTACGCAGAATCTTTTAGGAGCAGTTTGTAAGGAAAACAAAGACGACCTTGAAAAGCTCAAAAGCTATTTCAGGATCGCTGTTAAGGAAAAAAGTGCAAGTGAGGGAGGCATATGGACAGAATATCTGGATACAGCCAAGTATCTGAAATAATACCTTTTGACTATTCTCAGCCATTTCTGCTTTTTCCTGTAAGACACCACAGCCCTGTCTGCTCGTGGCAGCTCATCAGAGCAATTAAAGAATATCAGCCCGATGTCATACTTATAGAGGGTCCTGAAAACGCCAATGATATGATAGGTGTGTTGACGGACGAGAGAACAAAACTCCCTGCGGCTTTCTATTATTACTACAAGGACAGAAAAAAGTTTATCAGTGATGAAGCCGAAGACTATAAATGCTACTACCCTTTTATCTATGCTTCACCTGAGTATAACGCTCTGAAAACAGCCGCAGCCATGGATATAGAAGCACGCTTTATAGATCTTCCCTACAGCGAGATACTTATTACCACCGCAGAAAATAAAGGCCTTCGCAGTAATAAGGATAAACACAGCTACACTGATGACAGCAAACTTATATACAGCAAATTCTGCAAAAAGCTTTGCGAGAAAACAGATCTAAGAACCTTTGAAGAGTTCTGGGAGAAGTATTTTGAGATAGAGGGGCTCAGACTATCTGTACGAGATTTTGTACAGCAAATGTACACCTACTGCATTATCACACGAAATGACGAAACAGAAGATGATCTTGCGGCAGACGGCACTCTTGCAAGAGAAAACCATATGGCTCTGCGTATCAAAGAAGCACTTAAAGATAACAAAAAAGTCCTTGCTGTAACAGGCGGATTCCACAGTTTGGGACTTTATGAGCTTTTGAAAAGTGATAATATCCAAAAAGAAAAGCTTCACAAGCTCTCTCAAAAAGATGAGGGCTGTTTTCCCGTAGCTTATTCTTATGAAGCAGCAGACGCTCTCAGTGGATATGCCTCTGGTATCCAGCGTCCTTATTTTTATGATTGCGTGATGAACAAGCTAATCCACAGCGATGACCCGGCAGGTGTTTACAGCGACACAGTTCTTGACCTGCTCATAGGCACAGTGAGAGCCTGTGATAAACATGATATCCCAGTGTCAATGGCTGACGCTTCCGCAGCGCAGTCTATGATGAGTGGACTTGCCGCACTTCGCGGCTGTCATGAATGTGGACTTTACGAGCTTGAGGACGCCATAACCTCGTCATTTATCAAGGGAGAGAAAACAATATCCTCCGCCCTGCCTATCGACCTTATGCACAAACTTGCCACAGGCGACAAGACAGGTCATATAGGTGATATAAACCACGTTCCTCCGCTTATCGCTGATTTTGAAGAACAGTGTAAAAGGTTTCGACTTAAAATAAAAACAGTAACCCCTAATAAAACGGAAGTTTCACTTTTTACCACTGCAAACGGCATGGAACTAAGCAGATTTTTCCACAGAATGGTGTTTCTAGGCACAGACTTTGCCCAGCGAACAAAAGGGCCTGATTTACATAGGCGAAAAGACAGAAGCCGTGTCCGTGAAGAATGGGTATACAAAAAAGTCCCTGCCACAGACGTTGCACTCATAGACCATACTGCCGACGGCTTCACCATTGAAGAAGCCTGCCGCACCTGTGCTTCAAGAACACTTCGCCATGAAAAGCACTGTGATGTTGCGGCGCATATCCTTGTGGACTGCTTCCAAATGGGCTTAGAACTCTCTGAAGATGACAAGGCTTGTGTCGAGAACATTCTTAACTCAGACGGTGACTTTTTCTCTGTAGGCAGAGGTCTAAGGCATTTTATCACTCTTATGGAACTCCAACAGCTTTATAATACCGAGTTTTCCGCCGCAGAAAATTGTGCAAAGCGGTGCATGACAAGGATAATCACAGCACTGCCTGATATGGCGTCGGTGAAAGACGACCACATTGCAGAATGTGCAGCGATAATGTACGCAATGCAGAAAGCTGTCACTGACGGCTTTAGAGAATATCGTCAGGACTATGAAAACGCCCTGCTTTCCCTCTGCGGTAAATCTGATAAAGACCCATTTGTTTACGGCACAGCACTTGGCATACTTTATGCCTTTGACCCCCACCGCCGCAAGCTTGCTGAACAGGCAATGTCAAGCTATCTCAAAGGCGACAGGAATGTTCAGATACAAGGAGCGGAGTTTCTTCACGGACTTTTCAATGCCGCCCGTGATATCATCATGACGGACGATTCTTTCATCAGAATGACAGACACGCTTATCTGCGGACTTGATTATGACGATTTTATAGAGATACTTCCCTCCATGAAGCTTGCTTTCAGTTGTTTCACTCCATATGAAATACAGCAAACAGCCACCGCTGTCGCAAAGCTTTATGACGCTGACAGTGCTGAGCTTCTTGTGGAAAAACCTATAAACGAAAGGCTATACAGCTTCGGTGGGGAAATAGATAAAGAGATAGTCAAACTTTTGTCTGAGGAGGAAAAGCCATGACAGATGAAAACAAAGCCATATCCGTCAACCGCTGGCGGCTCGTGCTGGGCGGAATGTCTGACAAAAGCCTTTCCTTTACTGGTGACAAAGCAGAGATAATAACGTTTCAGGATATGGAAAAGCTACTCGATTATCTCTATAGCCGTGCGCAAGGTGACGATGTAAGGGACGAGAACAGCAGGCAAGGCGGTCAGGGTAGCAGTGTGCTAAACGCCGCAGAATGGATAACAAAAGTCAGAACGCTTTTTCCAAAGCAGACCGCCGATGTGCTTGAACGTCAAGCTTTGGAAAGGTTCAACATGACCGAGCTTCTTACCGATAAAAAGGTTCTTGAAGAAATGAAGCCTGATATAGCGCTGCTTAAAACTATCATTCAGCTCAAACATCTCATGAACGGCGAGGTGTTGCAGGCGGCTGTAAAAATAGCAAAACAGGTGGCAGACGATATCAAACAAAAGCTTGATATGACCATAAAGCGAAGCCTTACAGGCAGGCTTGATAAAAACACATCGTCAGTTATGAAATGCTCTGCAAACCTCGATTTCAAAAAGACTATCCGCCGAAACCTGAAAAACTATGACAAAGCAAGCAACCAGCTTATACTGAAAGATATCTATTTCAGTGGACGTGTGAAAAAGCATAACAAAAAGCGCATTATCATAGCCATAGACGAAAGCGGTTCAATGCTCGGTTCAGTCATCTATAGTGCAGTAATGGCGCAGATAATTTCCGAACTGCCATTTGCAGAGGTGAAGCTCATCATATTTGATACAAGCATCGTTGACCTCTCAGACCATGCAGACGACCCTGCTCAGACAATAATGAGCGTTCAGCTTGGGGGAGGAACGGATATTGCAAAAGCCCTTACCTACTGCGAAAGCCTTATCGTTACGCCCCGTGACACTTGCGTTATCGTGGTAACAGACCTCTACGAGGGTGGCAGTGAAGCACAGCTTATGAACGTCAGCAAAAATATAATCACAAGCGGCGCACATCTCTCATTCCTTACCGCCCTTGATGAAAATGCCGACCCTGCCTATGACAAGGCGACAGGTCAGAAGCTTGCAGATATGGGCTCATTCGTTGGCGGTCTTACCCCTGATAAGCTTGGGGATTACATCGGAAAAATATTTGCATAGGAGATGACATCTTGGACGCGATCGATAAACAGATTGGCATTGCAAACGAACAAACGCTTATTGAGCTTTCAAACAAGGGCATTTACAAACGTGCGTTGAAGGAATCCAAAAACATGACCCTTTCGGCTGAAAAAATACATGAATGTTACATAGTAAAATTAGACGGTGAAACCTGCACCATAAAATCACCACTTGATGAAAGTCAATGCAGTTGTATTTCAAGAGGAATGTGCAGGCACATTATCACAGCCATACTGCTTTTGAAAGCCCAGCTTCCACAGTACGACGGCGAGGATATCACTCCAGAGGTCATAACCTCCGAGCCTGAACAAGCAGAAATTGAACTCTCCGACCAACCTGAAATAAATTTGCTTTCTCAGGATACCCAGAAAAAGATAAAAGGATGTGCCGAACAGTGCATAAAAATAATGTCTGGAATATTTACCAGAGGTCTTGTAAGAGCCGAAGAGAGCGACCCCGATAACTTTGAGCTTGCCGCAGTTTCCTGCCACGCTTTGAGAATGGCTGAGGCAGAAAGACAAATGCGTGAACTTGGCAGCCGACTTAAAGACTGTGTTTCAAGGCGAGCTTCATTCAGTCCGCAGGTATTCACTCACAAAACGTTTGAATATGCTGACAGCATGAACAAGCTTATAAAAGCCGACATCACAGAAGAAATGCTCGGCACCTTCCGCAGAGAATACACCGACTATGAGGAAACGCTCCAACTCCTGCCTATAGGCACAAGAAATGTCAGTGGCGAATACACTGGCTGTATCTACTATTTTCTCAATAAAGACAGAACTTCGCCCCAGCGCTTTCTAACCTACAGTGATCTGCGCCCCACTTTCTATGAAAGAAAGTCAAGACGATTTGCAGAAAGCACAACTGTATGGGACCTTGACAGCTCCCTAAACAACTATATGCACACGGAACTAAAACTAAAAAACGCCAAGGTGAGCATGAGGCATTTGTCCTCATCGTCAAAGACCAACGCCATAGGCGCAGGTCCTGCACAGCTAAACTGTTTTGCCCTCCGTGAGCTTATTGTCAGCGATTTCAAAGAGCTTGCGGAAAAGATCTCCGCAAACAAAAGCGACGAGGAGACCGACCGGCTTTATTTCGTTCACCCCAAAGAGTGCGTCGCTTCATATTTTGACAAGCACACTCAACAGCAAATATTCATTATAAAAGACGGCTGTGATAGACAAATATCTGTCACCGCAAAATACACAGCAGAAAATCGTGAATTTATTTCCACGCTTGAAACCATAGGTGGCAAAATGCTAAAAGAAAAGCACAAAAACTACGTCCTGCTGGCTCAGGGGTATATCGACCACGGCAGGCTAACGCTTTTCCCAATAGAGGTCTATGATTTTATTGATCCGCCTGACAATGTTCCTGTACCTGTCGAGAATGATACAGACCAAGACTATGGAATGTGTAGCGAGCTTCTTGACGCCACCGAAGAAACCGACAAGAGGATAGTCACGGCAATGGAGTGCGGAGTGAACTCTGTTATCGCAGACGAACACGCTCAAAGCATACGCCAATGCGGACTTGAAGAACTTGCAAAACGTTATGAATGCTTCACAAAGCTGTGCGAAAATGCAAGACACACCACCGCAGACAAAAGCCTTGATATCTTCACTGCCGCAGGCAACACAATGCGGTATATCAGACTTTGCACACAAAAATTAGCACTGTTCAGTGCGATAAATAATATGGAGGAGAAAAAATGATCTACAACGAAAGCACCAAAAGCTTTATAAAGCTTGAAACCGCCCTAAAGGAGCTTGGTTTTGACCAGCAGACCATAGACCTTGCCCTTGAATATCTTGACATCACAAAGCCTAGAAACAATGACCTGATGAGAAAAATTACAACAAGATACTATCCAAAACTCATGCAGTATAGTTATCGTGAAAAGCTTATCAAAGCTGTAAAAAGTGAGATATCAGGTTCAGATAGTTGGGAGCTTAAAGACCGTTATATTATTTTCAGTTCAATGGCAACGGGTCCATATTTCCGATATATGACAGATGCGCTGTCTGGCAATGCCTATATATATTCCGAAAACAAGGCTATGTACATGAAGCCGCTCACTGATTTTTATGGTGAGAACGCAGAAGCAGTCTGGATATCAACAGAGATCTCAAACCGCTCAAATGATTCTATCAGCGTTTTCTCTGTAAATCCTATCTATTCCGCAGACGATGCCATAAGAACATTCAACTTCGTTAGCCCTGACGATATCATAGCACAGCTTCTCCTTTGCGTTTACGCATTGGACGCAACCGAGCTGCCTAAAAAGAGTCTGCTCGGCAAAACAAAAATTCCTGATACAGCCGCAATTGCCATAAAAAAGCTTTGCGAAGTGGTCGAAAAAAAGCCCCAAACTGACCCGCCCCCTGTCAAGTAGACAGCGCAAAAAA
>UMKK01041756.1_pt1 | contig 20592 bp, 16 predicted proteins | sample 1966281 | NCBI WGS metagenome assembly UMKK01 (sample SAMEA4836175, study PRJEB28245) | human gut metagenome | biome: gut microbiome; material: fecal sample | place: Denmark | collected 2008 | reverse complement strand
TGAATTGCCGAGGATTCCCGCTTATTATCCTAAAACGTGTAAAAAAACTCTAATACATATTCAAATCTTCAACTGAAAATTCAAGAAATACTTTCGTTCCTTTTCCTTCCATAGAAGTTATATAAAGACGATGTCCCAGTTTGCGCATAATCTTGTTGCTGAGATACAGTCCGATACCTGTTGCGCGGTTATCATCCCGTCCGTTTACTCCGGTGTAGCCTTTTTCGAAGATTCGCGGAATATCTTCTGCACGAATACCAATTCCGGTATCTTCAATGACCAGTGTAAGGTTTTCTACTTTATTGCAGTCATCATTTCCTATCGAAATGCTTACATCATCTGTATCCAGAGATAATTTTTTCTCCAGATAAATTCGGATTCCTCCGGTTCGGGTATATTTCAGGGCATTGGATAAAATTTGTCCGATCACAAATCCCAGCCATTTTTCATCCGTCAGAACATCCTGCGAAATACTTTCATAAGTAAGTGTGAGTTTCTTTGAGACAAAAATTCCTGCATATTTATGAATCTGATCACGTATGATCCGGTCAAGAGAACAACGGGAAAGTTTGAGATCCGAAGACATATCCTCTGTCCTTAGATAACCAAGAACCATCTCCACATACTGCTCAATTTTAAAAAGTTCCGAAAGTTTCTCTTTATTTTCCTCAGGACTCTCCTGAAGTAAAAGTCGCAGTGCAAAAATCGGCGTTTTGATCTGATGTGCCCACATCGTATAATAATCTGTCATGTCTTCAGATGCCTTCTGGCTGGCATTCTCCACATCGATACGCATCTGATTTAACTGCTGCATAATTTCCTGTTGGAATCTTTCATCCTGACCGACAGGAGAATCCATCTGTGAAAGATTGATATCCGGTGCAGCTGCAATCAATTCCAACTGTTCTACCTTTTTCCTGTATCTGTAAAATCCGTTCAGACACGCACAAATACCAGTTATTAACCAGAAAACAGTAACATACACCATCGGTTCAATCGGCAGCTGATAAAGAAAAAAAATTATTTCTGCAAGCATTACAGGAAACAATTGCAGAATGATATAGAATTTAATTTTGCTTATATAATCCAGAAAAAGTTTCATAAAAAATCCTTTTATTTATACTGTCGTCTTATACCATATATCCAAGGCCTTTTTTGGTAATGATAAATTCTTTCAGTCCTTCTTTTTCCAGTTTCCTGCGCAGGCGGGTAATATTCACAGTCAGCGTATTATCATCAATAAAGCTGTCACTCTCCCATAGTTTCGTCATAATCGCATCTCTGGAAACAACCTTTCCGGCATGCTCCATCAATATTTCCAGAATGCGAAGCTCATTTTTCGTAAGATCAATATCGTTTCCATTCCACGTCAGTGTACAGCGGGAAGGACTCAGAACAATCCCTTTATATTCCAGAACATTTCCCGGAGTTCCAAAGGAATATGTGCGGCGCAGAATCGCCTGAATTTTTGCAGTCAGTACATCCATATCAAACGGTTTTGCAATAAAATCATCTGCGCCACGACTCATCGCCATAACCATATTCATGTTATCTGCCGCCGAAGAAATAAAGATAACCGGAACCTGAGAAATTCTGCGTATTTCTTCACACCAGTGAAATCCATTATAAAAAGGCAGCTTCAGATCCAGCAGGACAAGCTGGGGATCTCTGCGTACAAATTCCTGTATAATATTGGAAAAATCCTCCGCACAGGATACATCATATCCCTAGGACGAAAGATTCTTTTTCAGTACTTCTGAGATGATCTCATCATCCTCTACGATAAAAATACGATACATAGTTATCCCTTCCCTCTGTTCCACCCACTGCTTATTGCTCTCCGCAAATGCAGCAGGTAACTCGATTCATTTAAAAAGCACTCAGGAATCTCTATCTGATAAAATGTGTGAATGCATGTTCTTCCTTTTCCGGAAGTCCAAACTGCTTTTTACCAAGTTCGATACTCTTCATCAGAAAAGTCATATTTCTGGCGAGTACACGCATGGTCTGCTTTCTTTCTTCATCCCTGTCAGCTTCTCCCAGTTCGCGTCCATGTATGCAATTCCAGTACTGGCTGGCCGCAATCGGCATGTTTTGTGCCTGTTCTTCAATATCTGTCAAATAGAATCCCTGTCCAAAATCCTTGTATAGTCTGCACTATACTTTGACACTTAAATTATGTTTATTGGCAAATTCATTTACACACGCAACGGTAAAACCAATTTTTCTTTTTTGTTCGCTCATTCAAAAACTCCTTATTATTCTGGATTTCATAAAAAATGTTTTTCTTATCTATTTTCATCTCAAGAATCAGAATTTATAACTGTTCTCTCACTAACATTAAAGCATATCCCAGAAGATTGTTGCCTCTCCATTTGCTTCGCTCAAACCTGTTTGGATCTCCCATGGATAAACCTATTCCCCAGATCTGATCTCTTACTGCACATTCAGCTAACACAGCATCACCTGTATCAACAAGTTGTCGTTTTAAGTCTGTGTTTTGACTGAATTTCGCTTTTAATCCCTCATAAACAATAATCTGCCTTATACCATTCCAGACATTTTCATCATATCCATGTACTTTACGACCTAATTTCTTAATCTCTGCAACATTATCTGTATGAAGTATGTTATCAGCTATTTCTTCATCATGAAAGCGATATGCCTTCTGATACATCATAAACTGCTCCATTGACGAAAAATCTATTCCGTTGACTGTGAAATGACTAAGATACCAGTTACTTAAATAGCCATTTTCTTCATCTGGGTTATGGAAACATATAACGTTCATTACATTTCACCTGCTTTCTTTTTATAAAATCATTTAATTTAGATAACCTACTGTTCTAATTTTCCCTACGGATTTGCACTACTCACTGGTTTTTCCAGTTGCACAGTGTGTGCCTTTAAAGGCTTCATATTATGAGGTCTTTTTCTTTTTTCCAAAATAGAAATAGCTTTTCACATATCCTCCTTTTACCCTCCTGATAGAGCAACTGATCATGCAATGTTTATAGTAAAATGCTATCTCCTTCTTCTGATAATCTTTACAATTCCGAAAATCAGCAACAAAATCACCCCAACAGCCACAATACAGATTCCGACAATCGCTATGGCAAATTTATTCGGATGTTTTACCAGATTTATGATGTTTTTGCTGTTGTCGGCAACTTTTCTTTCGTGTGTTGTATCATAATATTCCGGCACATTTGCAATTCCGTCTTTGTCTGTGTCTTCAAAGGATTGCATATACTCTGCAATTGCAGCCCAGGCTTTCAGTTCTTTTTTTCCATCCATGACTGCATGATCTTCCAGATTCTCTATGGGATTGCCATTTTTATCTTTGGGGACGATGGATATCAGACCATAGGATTTGTCCAGAACAGAGCCAAGCATACGGCCTGTGTACAGGTCGGTGACAACATGATACAATTTATCGTCCTGTATTTCTTCCCTTTCCCCGTCCTTGCCTGTCAGATAACAGTCTGTTACTTTATTTAAGATCATGCGGTGGGGATTATAGGTGAAATTCATTCCACTGCAATATAATCTGGCTATTGTCATAAAATCTGAAATTGAGGCATCTACCTCTGCCACTGTTTTCAGTTCTTTTCCCGTTAAATATGCACTGATCAGAGGATAACCTGCAAGTCCGTCCTTTCCTGTTCCCAGCGAGAAGGAATTATATACCTGCTCCACTGTTATATCGCCTTTTGTATAAGTATCTCTTACAGTTCCGGCAGGTACGATTGCAACATCTACTTTTTCTCCGTCAGAGTCTCCTGTATTCTCTACTGCATATACATAAGCATCTGATATGATATCTCCCAGATTTAGCTCCTCATGCTTTGTTTCCATCTCACTGAGGCTGTTGAATTCAATATCATTCTCTGCCAGAATTTCCTCTCTGGTATAACCAAAATTGGAGAGATAATTGATATCAACAGTATCTGACAATTCATCTATTTTCTTCTGTGTGGCTTCATCTGCCTTGATTTCATCCGTAACCGGAACAAGCTCATAGGTATCCGTTTCCCACCGTCCATTCTCTTTCTGAGTCATGGAAAGTGTTCCCAGGTTTTTCCCATATTCTCCACAGGATACGATGCAGGTATCTCCCTGCAGGATTGGTTCTGCCAACTGTGTGTGGGTATGTCCGCTGACGATCAGATCAATGTCCGGAACATTCTTTGCAAGGATTTCGTCCTCTGATACTTTTTCATCCTCCCATGTTCCGCTGTGTGATACACAGGCGATCATGTCTACATCTTCGTTCTTTTTTATTTCCTCTACTGTTTCTCTGGCTGCTTCTGACGGGTCTTTGAAAAGAAGCTCGCAGGTAGGAGCACAATCCAGAGAATCCTTGCCGAAAACACCCAGTACTGCAATCTTTACATCACCTTTTTGAATTACCGTATAGTCTTTTACTCCATATGTCTGAAATGCTTCATAAATCTGTTTCTGTCCTTCACTGAGTCCGGCTTTTTTCATTGCATCCCAGTCCACATTACACACAACCATCCCGGGAAGATTTTCCCCTGAACTGACTGCGGCGTTTAGCATATCTGCCAGACCATCGGAGCCGTAATCAAATTCATGATTTCCCAGAGTTGTCACATCACAGCCCAGATATCCAAGCATCCGCAGTTCGGCGGCCTCTGTGTCATATACAGTCTGTATCAGAGTTCCCATGGAAAAGTCTCCGCCATCCAATATGAGTGTATCTGTATTCTCTTTCTCGTGCTCATTGATCAATGTTTTCAGCCGGGCAAACCCGCCGGTCTCCTGCTGTGTCCCGTCTACAATCGTTTGAAAGCTGTTCAAATGAGAATGCAGATCATGGGTGAACAGGATATCCAGATGTTTTGGCTCCTCTGAGGCGTTTACCTGATATCCTGTCAGTCCTGAAACGCTCAGCATAAATATAAATGTGAATGCGAATGCTTTTTTTAATAATTTCATAAAATTCTCCTGTAATATCAAAAGTGGTTCCACAGTATCATTTATCTTCCCGCAGGATAATGATACCATGAAACCATTTTACAAAAACTAATTTATCTTTCATCTCCCACAAAGAACAAAGCCATTGTTCCCGGACCTGAGTGAGCGCCGATGGTGGCTCCTACCTGATTCATGATAATCGTGTTGATCTGGTATTTTTCTTTTACTTTCTCTGCCACATAATTTGCATCTTCTTCGCAGTCGCCATGACTGATAAAGATGGTATGGCAGGTGTCATGATAGCTGCCGATTTTCTCATCCATAAGCTTTACCAGCTCCTGAAGGGATTTTTTACGGCCGCGGACTTTTCCGATGGCAGTGAGTTTTCCGTCGTTGTCTACATGAAGGACCGGTTTAATATTCAGCATGCTTCCTACTACTGCAGTAGTTCTGGAAATGCGGCCTCCGCGGTATAGGTGGTTTAAATCGTTGACTGTAAAAAGGTGTACCATATGAAGCCTGTTCTCTTCTGCCCATTTCGCAACTGTCTCCAGATCTTCTCCCTGCTCTTTCTTCTCCTGTGCAAGGTAAACCAGAAGCCCCTGACCAAGGGAAGCGCCAAGAGAATCTACCACGATGATCTTGCGGTCCGGATAGTCCTCCATCAGTTCCTCTGCTGCGATACGGCTGCTATTGTATGTACCGCTTAAGGCAGAGGAAAATGCAATATGAAGAATATCTTTTCCTTCTTTCAGGTAAGGCTCCAGCAGTGCTTTTGCATTTTCAGGATTTACCTGTGCTGTGGTTGGCATGGAACCATTTCTCATTGCCTCATAAAATTCATGCTCCGGAAGGAAATTTCCATGCGTATAATTTTTTCCATCCATGGAATAACTGAGATACATGCAGCCTACTCCATGGTCTTTGAGATATTCCTCCGGAAGATCTGAATTGTTGTCGGTGGTGATCACATATTCGCTCATGTTGTCGCCCTCTCGTTTTCTGATATTTTTCACTTTCTGCCCATTAACTGTTCAGTGTCTTAGCAACTACAAATCAAAATCCGCTGCCTGCTCAGTAATGGGCTTTTCATCTATAATAAAAATGCTTCTATTATAAATACAGATATATATAGTATAACATCAAACTATCAGCCAAACAACTACTTTTCCTTCTCAACTGCCTTAACCGCTTCCTGCAGCTGATTATCCTCCTCATGGGTAATCTCGTCTTTATTTTTATTCAGCAGGCTGGTATCCAGAGAAACCTCTATATCAGGTTTGATTCCTATTTTGTTGATGTTGTTTCCTTTTGGAGTATAGTAGTTGGCAATAGTCAGTTTAATGGCACTTCCGTCTGAGAGCTGGCGGATGGACTGTACCACGCCTTTTCCGTAAGTGGTTGTTCCGACGATTGTTCCGATACCATAATCCTGCACTGCGCCGGCAAAAATCTCTGATGCACTGGCGCTGCTTTCATTTACCAGGACTGCAAGCGGAATCCGGAGTTCGTTTTTGCCATCACATTTTTCCTCTTCTCTGTTTCCGTCCTTATCTTCGGTGTAAACGATCAGTCCTTCCGGAAGGATTTTCCGCAGGACATCACAGACAGAATCAAGAAGTCCACCCGGATTATCGCGGAGATCCACGATCATTTTCTCCATTCCCTGTTTTTGCAGGTCATCAAAAGCTTCCTGATACTGTTCGCCGGTAACGCCTGTAAACTGTGTAATGCGGATGTAACCGATTTTAGAATCCAGCATTTCATGGAAAACAGACGGTAATTCCACATCTGTGACAGGGACTGTGATTTCCATGGCATCTTCTGCACCTTCTCTGTGAACAGTAAGCACCACACTGTCTTTATCTGAATTGCGGACAATGTCTGCAACATCAGATACTTCATCCTCTGTGATATCTTCCCCGTCAATGGCACTGATGATGTCCCCTTCCTCCAGTCCTGCTTTTTCTCCGGGACCGCCCTCATAGCATTCAACAATCTTTACTCCACCTTCTTTGTTCTTCTCCATAAGAATGCCGATTCCCACATAGCTTCCCTCATTGGAAGAATTCTCAGAATCGTATTCCTCTGCTGTATAATATCTGGAATAAGGATCATTCAGCCCATAGAGAAGACCTGCATAAAGCCCTTCCTGAAGCTTTTCTTCATCCTTATCTCCCAGATAGTATCTGTCGATCAGCTCTTCAAGATATGCCAGCTTTGATGTACACTTGCGATCACCAAGAGCTGTTCCTTTTGCTGCAAGACCTGTTCCCGCAAAGGCACCTGTACCGATGCACGTCACAACCAGTGTTCCTGCTACTGCACCTTTCCAAAATTCTTTATTTTTCATGTCTGCACTCCTGTAAAAAAAGCCGCCGGTTTATGATATGATATCATTGTTCCGGCAGCTTCATGCTTATCTGCTTTTTATTATACTCTTAAATGCTTTCTTGTTGTAAAGAAACTTCCGATCAGTCCGATTCCGATTCCAAGTGCCAGACTTATTGGAAGTAATGTCTGGTAAATCTGCCATACCGGGATGAAATCCACCACGCCTGTAAGCACATTAAACCTGGTCAGAATATAGGATATTGCCCCATTATAACAGAAATAAAGCGCGATCAGTGGAACTGCTGCTCCGACCACCCCCAGAACCATACCTTCCAGCAGGAATGGTGCTCTGACAAATGCGTCTGTAGCTCCTATGTATTTCATAATTCCGATTTCTTCTTTACGGACTGCAATTCCCACAGATACCGTATTGCTGATCAGGAATATGGAGATAATAAGCAGTAATACAATGATGGCAATGGAAATATAGGAAACCAGCTTGTTGATATTTCCCAGCGTTTTTGCTGCTTCCTCGGACTGTTTTACCAGACGTACATGTTTCAGCCCTTCTATATAAGAAACCAGCTCTGACTGTTTCGTGATATCGTTCATGTATACACTGTAGTTTGCCTGGTTTGCAAGCGGATTGTCATCTTTAAATCCGTCTGCCGCTTCAGATCCCTGGAAATATGTCTCTTTAAATTCTTCCCATGCCTCATCAGCGGATGTGAATTCAATTTTCTCTACTTCCGGGCGTTCCTTAATTTTCTTACCGATTGCCTTGATCTGTTTGTTCGTTGTTCCTTCATCAAAGAATACTGTGATCGGGACTTCCTGCTCTACTTTATGAGCAACATTGTTTACGTTATTCACGATAGAGAAGAAAATGCCAAACAAAAAAATACAGGCAGCCATGGTAATGATAGATGCCAGGGAAAACATCCAGTTTCTCTTAATGTTCTTGATACCCTGTTTCAGGGTATACCATATTGTGCTAGGCCTCATGATATTCTCCCTCTTTCTCGTCACTTATTATGGAACCTTCATGCATAGTAACTACACGTTTCTTCATTGCATTTACGATCTCTTTGTTGTGTGTTACAACAAGGACTGTGGTTCCTCTGTCATTGATCTGCTCCAGAAGCTTCATGATTTCCTCGGATGTCTTAGGATCGAGGTTACCTGTTGGTTCGTCTGCCAGAAGAATATCAGGACGGTTTACCAGAGCTCTGGCCAGTGCTACTCTCTGCTGTTCTCCACCGGAAAGTTCATCCGGGAAAGATTTGTATTTGCCGGCAAGTCCAACTTCCTGAAGTACCTCAGGGACACGTTTACGGATTACTCTTGTGGGACGGTTGACTACTCTCTGGGCAAACGCTACATTCTCATATACATTTCTGTCTTTCAGAAGACGGAAGTCCTGAAATACTACGCCCAGCTTACGGCGGTATTTGGCTACTCTTCTGTGTTTCATTCCTTCCAGACGTTCCCCGCTTACGATGATCTGGCCGGATGTGGAATCCAGCTCTTTCATAAGAAGTTTGATCAGGGTTGTTTTTCCTGAACCACTGTTTCCTACTACAAAGACGAATTCACCTTTATCTATATGTAAGTTCGCATGGTTCACTGCCGGAAGGCCGGGACCATAGGACTTGCTTACATCTATAAGATCTATCATAGATTTTTCCTCCAATGGGTTAATGAATTTGTAACATTATTGTAATGTATGTTTTTGGGGATTGCAAGAGATTTTTGAGGATTCATAGAATGTTCACAGTAACGCAGCCAACATTCATTCCAAATTGCCTGCGGCAATGGAATTTTGGCTTGCATGTCTCAGGATATTGCATACCTTATCAATTGCAATCTCGATTTCTAACTATACACTGCAAGGCTGGATTTGTAAAGGTCAAAAATGCCTGCGGCAGCAATTAAAGCTGTGGCAGGCATTGAAAATTTTCCTTCTATTATAATATATCAGTATTCCAGTGTTTCCATATATTTCATATAACGTACTACCATGAGTGCAATCTTGAATGTAATGGCATCTTCAAAAACGCGGAGATCAAGGCCTGTACTCTTCTGGAGTTTATCGAGGCGATAGACCAGAGTGTTTCTATGGATGTAAAGCTGTCTGGATGTCTCTGAAACATTGAGGCTGTTCTCGAAGAACTTATCAATTGTAACCAGAGTCTCTTCGTCAAAGTCATCCGGGGATTTGCCGCCGAAGATTTCTTTGATAAACATCTTACAGAGTGGGATCGGGAGCTGGTAGATCAGTCGTCCGATTCCCAGAGAGCTGTATGCGATCACTTCTTTATCTCCGAAGAAAATCTTACCTACATCAAGAGCCATGCGGGCTTCTTTATAGGAGCGTGATACTTCTTTCAGTTCATTGACGATAGTACCGTATGCCATATGTGTCTTACCGTCATTTCCCATTCCAAGAGTATCAAGGATAGTATGTGCAAGCTGATCCATCTCAGGATAATTCTCACCATCTTCAAGTTCCTTGACTACGATAATACTCTTCTCATCTACTGCTGTGATAAAGTCTTTACTTTTACCGCCGAAAAGACTCTTCACGCTTTCCATGGAGCTGTGGTCTTTCTCCTGTGGCATTTCAAGGATCATGACTACGCGGCGGACATCTGCCTCAATGTGCAGTTTCTTCGCACGATTATAAATGTCAACAAGAAGCAGGTTGTCAAGAAGCAGGTTCTTGATAAAGCTGTCTTTGTCAAAGCGTTCTTTATACGCTACGATCAGATTCTGGATCTGAAAAGCAGCGAGCTTGCCAACCATATAAGTATCTTCATCGTCGCCATGGGCAACCAGTATATATTCCAGCTGATAGTCATCACAGACTTTAAAATACTGGAACCCCTTTACAAGCTGGCTGTCGGCCTGTGATTCTACGAAAGCCTGTACATCCTGTGTTGCAATGGAAAAATCTGCAAAAGTACTTGCAAGCACTTTGCCTTCTGTGTCGAGTACACAAAATTCTGTTCTGGAAATTTCTTTTAACCCTTCAAGAGTATTCTGAAGCACCTGATTCGATATCATCTGATTTCAATCCCTTCTCATCCTATAGTGTTTATTTTCCGTTTTAACTATAAAACCTTATACCTGTATTGTATTTTAATATATATTTACCAAAAATGAAAGAGGAAAGAGAAAAAAATTTACAATTTTTTATATATTTTTTTGTGTTACTTTTTTTCAATAAAACCTTCTCCATGAACTTCCCTGGCATCTGTCACTATCACAAAGGCTTCCGGATCAATTTCATCTACTTTTTCTTTAAGCATTACGATCTCTTTTTTATTTACCACGCAGAAAAGCATCAGTTTATCCTGTCCTGAGTACATTCCTCTGGCACTGATGCCTGTCACACCTCTGTCCAGATCTTTCATGATCATATCTGCTATTTCTTTTGGCTTTGCTGTAATGATATAGGCAGCTTTTGAGAATTTCAGACCTTCAATCAAACTGTCAGATACTTTTGTCACCAGATATACCGCAATAATCGCATAGAGTGCCTTGTGGATGCCGAACACATACATACCCACCAGTACAACGCCTGCATCTATAACCTGCATGATCTGTGCGATTGAATAGTGCTGCAGATATTTCTGGATGATAGCTGCCATCATATCGGTTCCTCCGGTTGTTCCACCGCCCAGAAAGACAAGACCGATTCCCACACCCTGGATCACACCACCGTAAAGTGCGGCAAGAAGAAGATCATTGCCAGCAAGATTCCATACAGGTTCTATGGCAAGCCAGGTGGACAGAGCAATTTCTCCTATCAAAGCTTTTTTTACAAAGGAGAATCCATTAATCTTCCATCCGATCAAAAACAGTGGAATGTTCAAACCCATATTTGTTACCCAGAGAGGGATACCACCGTCAATGATTCCCTGACTCCCTGCTTTTATAATGATCGCGATACCTGAAAAGCCTCCGGTTACCATACCTGATGCATCAAATACGGAATTGATCGCCAGTGCCATTAATCCGGTTCCTGCTATGATCATCAGATATTCCAGAAGCTGTGATCTTTTTCCATTTACTAACTTCATTCATTCGCCTCCTTGTATTCTGTAAAAATAATATTTGTTTTATGCTTTCATGAATATCAGCCAGAGATACCGCTTTATCACTGTGCCGTAATTATTCTTCCATAAACTACAAGAACGGCAGCAATCCATGAAGGACTGCTCCCGCTCTTATTCTTACCTTATTTTTCAGGCTTATTGATAAAATTTACAAAATGATAACTCTCCATTATCTGGAAGTATTTAACGATCCTTGGATATAAAGGCTCTGCCTTTTCCCCAAATTCGTCTTTTACCAGTGCAGCAATATCTTCCACTGTCTTCCTGCCATCTATGAGTGGCCAGATAAATGTGCCATTGTCATCCAGATGTATCTTCGTATATCTGGGTTTTCCAAACAGCTTCTGGGCGATCGTGTTAAACGCGCCCTTATTCTCTATTTCCAGCACCATTCTCCCCCTGATATCCGTATGCCAGCGAAGCTGTGCACTGCGCTCAGGAATGAGATCCAGATAATTGATCTGTAATTCTTTTTTCTTTTTACTCATTTAAATATTATCATCTCCGCCTGATCAGGCTTTCTTCTTGTTCCAGATACTGAATTTCAGAAGGCTTAAGATCATAAGTAACATCAGGATCACGCCGCCTGCATTACCAAGGTTAATGCTTCCGGAGAGATCAAATACACTGCTTACGTTTACTACTGCAAGGATTGCAAGAAGGATACCTACAAGACCTTCACCTGCGATCATACCTGCACAGTAAAGTGTACCGTCTGTTGCCTGTTCTTCTTTTTTCTTATCATCAACATTCTTTCTTCCGTCAACGAACATACGAACAACACCACCGATCATGATAGCAGCGTTGAGGTAGATTGGAAGATAAAGACCGATAGCAAATGGCATAACCGGAATTCTTAAGATTTCCAGACCAATTGCAAGGAATACACCGATAAATACCAGTGTCCATGGAAGCTTGCCGCCCATGATACCTTCTACGATCATCTTCATCAGAGTTGCCTGAGGAGCAGGTACTTCTGCACTTCCGTATCCCCATGCAGTGTTCAGAAGATAAAGAACTCCACCGATAGCAAGACCGGCAGCAACAACACCGATAAGCTCACCGATCTGCTGTTTCTTAGGAGTTGCACCAAGAAGATAACCTGTCTTTAAATCCTGTGAAGTATCACCTGCGATCGCTGCTACGATACAGATTACGGAACCAATCGCAATTGCTGCTTTCATTCCGTCGATACCGGTATTGCCGGATGCTTTGATAACCATTGTTGCGATCAGAAGAGTAGCGATAGCCATACCTGATACAGGGTTGTTGGAGCTTCCTACAAGACCAACCATACGGGAAGATACAGTTGCAAAGAAGAAGCCGAAGATTACGATGATCAGCGCACCGATCGGGTTAACCGGGATAGCCGGAACAAGCCAAATGATCGCAACCATTGCCACAATACCGATCAGGATAACGTTCATTGGAAGATCCTGTGCAGTTCTTTCTGTACTTGTATTCTTGCCACCCTTCATGCTCTTCATGGAATCACGGAAGGTTGCAATGATCAGAGGCAGGGATTTGATCAGAGAAATAATACCACCTGTTGCGATAGCTCCTGCTCCGATATATTTTACATAAGTACTCCAGATTTTAGATGCTCCGCCTGCTGCATAAAGAGCAGAAATTGTTTCTGTTCCGGGATACATAACTGTATCAGCTCCGAACAGACAGATTACCGGAATCAGCACCATCCAGCCAATAAGAGAACCAACAAACATAAAGGATGCGATTCTTGGTCCTACGATATATCCAACACCGAGAAGTGCAGGATAGCATTCCATACCAATTTCACCTTTGAATCCTTTAAATGCTACTGCAACGTCTGCAGGGATTACCTTTAAACCGTCAACGACAAATTTAAAGATCGCTGCGATTCCCATACCTGAGAATACTGTCGCAGCGTTTGCACCACCCTCTTCACCTGCAAGAAGAACATCTGCGCAGGCAGTTCCTTCAGGATAAAGAAGTGTTGCATGCTCTTTTACGATCAGTGCGTTACGAAGTGGTACCATAAAAAGTACACCAAGAACACCACCGCAAAGTGCGATTAATGTGATTTCCACGATACCCGGCATTTCACAAAGTCCTTCTTCTGCCCAAAGGAACAGAGCAGGCATTGTGAAAATTGCACCGGCTGCCAGTGATTCACCGGCTGAACCGATTGTCTGGACCATGTTGCTCTCCAGAATGGAGTTCTTTTTCATGATCTTGCGAATTACGCCCATGGAAATAACTGCTGCCGGAATGGAAGCAGATACAGTCATACCTACACGCAGACCAAGATAAGCATTGGCTGCACCGAAGATAACTGCAAGGATAACACCCATGATGATGGATGTCACCGTAAATTCAGGTGTGATCTTGTCAGCCGGAATATACGGTTTGAACTCTTTGTTTTCGTTCATGATTTCCTCTCCCTTTTGTATTGATTTATAAACATAGAACATTATAGCGAAATTTATACAAAAAGGCAAGGTGAAAAAACTGGTTTTTTATGCACTTTACCATATTAACGTGCTAACTTGATAATCTCTTAACATATCAACACGCTCAAACAGCATATTTTTTCCCTGTTTTATCAGTCTATTCATCTGAATCCAACTGTTTAATCAGGTATCTCCCAACAATTCTGGAAAAATTCGAAATATCCCGGATATATGCGAAATCTTTTCCAAATATCTTTTTTTCTGTGGATAGGTCCTTTTCTTCCCCTGCAAAGACTCCCAGAACACTTACTCCAAGGTTTCGCAGGTGCCGCACTTCTGTAGCAGTATCATTGATCGCATATTTTCCCATATAAGGTTCCGGGTTCTTTGCGTGAGGTCTGTTTACGATGACATCATATGGTTTTCCATCACTTAATACAATGAGGATTTTTTTCTCCTCAGATCTCTGAAGCAGACCGTATCCTGCGGTTTTGATGGCAAGTCCATCCCTGTTATTGGAAGAAGTTACATAATTAAAAATATTTTCATTAGCTGACTGTGGATCATCGTACTCACGGAATCTGTGAAGGATCGTATAGTCCCAGAATGTGCAGAAGCTCATGACACGGTGAGGCAGGTTTACATTACTTAATGCTTCACTGATGATATAAGCCTGTAATGCCACATCTCCCTGCCTGGACATCTGGGAACCGCTGGCATCGATCAGCACATCTACTACGAAATCAGATGCATCAGATTTCAATTCTCTTTTAAACAGATTTGCTTCACTGCTTCTGCCCACACGCCAGAGTCTGGACGGAATGATCGTTCCTCTGTCTGACAGTACTTCCTGCGTCTCGCTTTTCAGCACCAGTGTCTTTCGTAAAAGGTCTGTGAGGGATGCGATGTTCTGCTTTACGATTCTGTGTTTGTCATGGTAGAGCCAGATATTCTTATTCTTTAATCGCACTGCATATTCGTACTGATAGTTTCGTTTGACCGGATTCTTAAGAATTCCTTCTGTAAAATAAAGGCTGCAGTCCCTGTGAAGTTCCCTACACATCAGATAATTCATTCGCTTCTCTTCTGCAGGAGTCAGATAAGTTTTTCCGAAATTCAACTCAACATAGGTGTATGCTTTCTCAAGTTCTTCCTCTGTGAGAATTGTAATTTTGTGTTTGGTCTGGCGCTGTTTTTCCATTTCTTCAGTGACAGCAGTGTCTTCCATGTCCGTAATCTTATTTGTCATCTGTTCGATGTAACTCTCCAGAGCTTCCTCATAAAGTTCTTCTGTAAGAAAATCTTCCCAGTCGTATTCTGTCAGTTCTTCCAGGGTGACTGCCATAACCTGTTCCAGTGTTCCATGATCTTTCTCAAAATTCGGATCAATGATAGTGTTGTAAAGACTGTCAATAATACGGATCAATTCTATAGTGTCTGCAGCTGTTCTGGCTTTGTAAACCATGTCGCGGATTTCCCGAAGACGCTCTTCTACATAATGGTTTCCATTCTGTAAACGGTCACGCAGGATGGCAATCTTCAATCGGCCAAGAATATCTCCGTATGCGGGCATCCGTTCAAACTCCTGATCCAGGATATCCTCGAATGCTTCCTTCTGCATCTCCCGGACTCCCGGACGTTCCTGACAGATTTTGTCCCCGATTGCTTCTTCTACACATAGCTGTGCTACTGCAGTCAGTTCTCCCTCTCCTGCCTGGCAGAAAACTTTTTTTACCAGATATAAACCCAGCAGATTTCTGTCATAATATTTTGCCAGAGCGCCCTGCTTGATGCCGTCATACAGAGCGATTGCTTTTGAGCGCAGATACAGGGAAACGTCTACTTTCATATTTAACGTGTAATCCCCGCTGATAGTCCAGAGGAGATTGCGGATCCTGTTTTCCAGTTCCAGACGATAATCGTCGATTTCTACGATTTTCTCATCTTTCATATACATCATCCCTTGTCCAGTCTGCCGGAATTCTGGTTTTCACAATATCCTCTACGATTTCTTTCTCGAAAATGTCAAAGGTCTTGTTCACCACTCCCATAGTAACTGCTTTTCTCGGAGAAAGTCCGGTTTCTACAATCTTCATGGCTGCAAGGAGACCTCGCAGATCCAGAGGTTTGGTGGAAATTTCACTGTTTGTGGCTTTGAGCTGAAGATCCAGGAATACTCCGATGAACTGTGTTCTGGCGTTTTCTTTTATATTCGGGAACATCCGTTGGAAAATAAATTCCAGGGATTCTTCAGTCTGAGCCGGCATGTCAATAACCAGGAATCTGGATACCAGCGCTTCATTGAGTTCTTTGGTTCCTGCATAACCGTAATTCATGGTTCCGATAAAACGGGCAGCCGGATGAAGATCAATTTTGTCATAGCCCGGGACATCGATGGAACGGCGATAATCCAAAGTTGCATGAAGAACGGAAACTGCATCGTTCTTTGCCATATTAATCTCGTCGAGGATTCCGAAACCACCGTATTCTGCACACTGATAGATAGTTCCTTTGCGGAGCTTAACTTCGTTGTCCACGAAAGTGTCTGTGCCGATCAGATCTCCGCTGTTAGTATTTACATGAAAAGAAACATTGTATGCGGGACGGTTGAAAATATATGCCAGGTTCTCTGCAAGGATATTTTTTCCTGTTGCCTTCGGACCGGTGAGTAACAGGTTCTCCCCTTTGAGCAATCCGGCAATGGCCATTTCCAGAATGTCTTTTCCGTAAAATGGAATGGATGGTTTCACAATCCTGCCTGCAGTCTCCGGTACCACCTCATACTGGCTGCGGAATTCTTCTACTCTCTTTATCAGTTCAGAGGCTACCTGCTGCTCCTCCAGAAATTTCAATTCTTCCATTTAGTTCTCCTTTATATAACTATTATAGTCCAGTTTGTGTTATAGAAAAAGGCCGCTTATCTTTTACAGATTCACGACCCTTTTATTATAGCATTCTTCTTTATATTTTTACAACATTATACTTCAAATACAAGATCTCCATAAGATGGCATCGGCCACATTTCCTTATCTACGATCATTTCCAGTTCATCTACCGGCTCACGTAAAGCTTCCATTGCAGGAACCACCTTTTCTCTGCAGAATACGGCTCTGTCCCGTCCCTCTGCATATTCCGGGATCTTCTCAACCAGTTTGCTCAGCTTACTCATGGCACTGTTTGCAGCCTTTAAGAGTTTTGACGCTTTCTTAAGCAGATCAAGCTGTACACTTACATCGATCAGTCCTTCGCCCGCTGTTTTCACTGTATTGATAGATTCGCCAAGAACAGTGGTATATCTGATAACTGCCGGAATGATCTGCTTGGTTGCCATGTCAATCATGGTCTTTGCTTCAATATTGATTGCTTTAGAATAAATCTCATATTTAATCTCTGCACGTGATTCAAGCTCAGCTCTTGAGAATACATCAAAAGATTCAAAGAGTTTCACTGCCTTCTCTGTAGTAAGTGCAGGGATTGCATCTACCATGCTCGGAAGGATCGGAAGTCCGCGGCGTTTAGCTTCTTTCTCCCATTCCGGCGCATAGCCGTTTCCGTTAAATACGATCTTCTGATGATCTGTGGCATATTCTTTGATCAGGTCATGTACCGCCAGTTCGAAATCAGGAGCTTTTTCCAGGCGGTCACATACTTCCTTAAATACTTCTGCTGTGATCGTATTCAGGACTACGTTACATGCGGAAATAGAATCTCTTGAGCCCACCATACGGAATTCAAATTTATTTCCTGTGAAAGCAAAAGGTGACGTACGGTTACGGTCTGTGGCATCCTTCATGAAATCAGGCAGCGTCTTAACACCTGTTTCCAGCTTACTTCCCTTTTTACTGTGAGTTGCTGTTCCTGTGCTGACCAGCTGTTCCAGAACATCCTCAAGCTGCTCTCCAAGGAATACAGAAATCACTGCCGGCGGTGCCTCATGGCCGCCAAGTCTCTGGTCATTTCCCACATCTGCCGCAGATTCACGCAGAAGATCTGCATGTTCATCTACTGCTTTCAGGATACAGGTGAGGACCAGAAGGAACTGAATATTTTCATGAGGTGTTTTGCCCGGATCCAGAAGATTGATTCCGTCATCTGTGGTAAGAGACCAGTTGTTATGCTTACCGGAACCGTTCACACCTGCAAATGGTTTCTCATGAAGGACACAGCGCATTCCATGACGGCTGGCAACCTTTTTAAGGATACGCATCATCATCTGGTTCTGGTCTGCTGCAATATTGACCGGTGCATAGATCGGTGCAAGCTCATGCTGTGCAGGGGCAACCTCATTATGCTGTGTCTTTGCAGGAATTCCAAGCTTCCAGCATTCTTCATTTACCTCTTTCATGTATGCGGAAATTCTCTGACGGATACTTCCAAAGTAATGGTCATCCATTTCCTGTCCCTTCGGAGGCATAGCTCCAAAAAGAGTTCTGCCTGTATAGATCAGGTCTTTTCTCTGAAGCCATTTCTCTTTATCGATCAGGAAATATTCCTGCTCTGCTCCTACTGACGGAGTTACTTTCTTAGAAGTTGTATTTCCGAAAAGTCTCAGCAGACGGAGTGCCTGGGTGTTGATTGCTTCCATAGAACGAAGAAGTGGTGTCTTCTGGTCAAGTGCTTCTCCTGTATAGGAACAGAATGCAGTAGGAATACAGAGTGTTCCGCCTGCTGCATCATGACGGACAAAAGCCGGTGATGTACAGTCCCATGCTGTATATCCTCTTGCCTCAAAAGTTGCTCTTAATCCACCGGACGGGAAAGAAGATGCATCCGGTTCACCTTTGATCAGTTCTTTTCCGGAGAAAGACATCAGGACCTTGCCGTTATCCATCGGAGCTGTGATAAAAGCATCGTGTTTCTCTGCTGTCACACCTGTAAGGGGCTGGAACCAGTGGCTGTAATGTGTGGCACCTTTCTCGATGGCCCATTCTTTCATCTCGTGTGCTACTACATCCGCAATTTCCATAGACAGTTCTTTGCCCTCTTCTATGGTTTTTTTCAATTCTTTGTAGATCTTCTTCGGAAGTCGTGCCTGCATGACGGAATCATTAAACACGTCACATCCAAAAGTCTCTACTACATTGATATACTCACCCATTTTATTTCTCCTTTTTATTTATTAACGGGGAAATTCCAATTGATCTGGTTTCCTCATTTTTTGTACTTTTCAGATACAGATTCAGTGCTTCGTGGCAGTTTTCAATCTCTATCTGTGTATGACTGCCGCCGTATTCACCGTCCAGAGTCCATGGTACCGGTTCTTCTGAGGTAATGGTCACCCTGGCTGATTTAAAAGAATGGATCAGATCTGTATTGTCCTCTGCTGTCAGCATTGCAGTCATGATCTCCTGCAATTCCAGCGGATTCTTCGGTCTTGTGATCATGGTAACTTCAAAAAGTCCGTCATTCATATCCACGTTCTTGCCTGTAAGGTTCTTGAACCCTCCCACTGAACGGGAATTGGTGATCATTCCAAAGATGAAGTCATCCTCCACAGTTAATTCTTCGGATTCAATTCTCATATGGTATGATTTGATATCAAAAAGGCGTTTCACTCCCTCAAGAAGATAGGCTACATGGCCAAGGATATTCTTGAGATCCTGATCTGTCTGATAGGCTACATCTGTGAAAAGACCGAAAGCTGCTATATATGTAAAGCTCTGGTTATTGAATCTGCCGATGTCACAGTGATAAAGTTTCTCTTCCATGATCATGGAAGCGGCATCTGTCATGCTTTTCGGCATAAAGAGACTGTTTGCAAAGTCGTTGGTGCTTCCTGCCGGAATGTATCCGATGGGAATGGAACTCTTCTTTTCCATTACTCCGGTAACCACCTCATCAAGAGTCCCGTCTCCGCCGCTGCATACGATAAGATCTACTTTGGATTCGTATTCTTTGGCTTTCTCGTAGGCATCTTTTGGTTTCTGTGTGGAATAGATAATGACTTCATAACCGCCTTTGTTGAAAATATCTACTATATCAAGCAGGTTTGTTTTGATCTTGCCTTTGCCTGCCTTGGGATTGAAAACAAAGAGCATTTTTTTGTTCATTTCGAGCAACTCTCCTTTTTTCAGGGTTTAAATGCGTAGTTTTCAGAGTACGCAGATTTCTATTTATATAATATAAGAAAAAAGGGTGGAAAAGTCAATGGGGTTTGGCGGGCAAAAAGTTTAAGGATATCAGCAAATATTTTTGTATGGCAAGTTATATTTAAGCGTGATAGAATGAGAGGGTATTTTATTATAGAAAGGATTTCTTATTCATATGATTAAATTGATTGCTTCAGATATAGATGGAACTTTGGTAAAGGATGGGACTCTGGCTATTGACGGGGAGTATATGGAGGTTATCGGAAGGCTGATTGATAAGGGGATTGTGTTTGTGGCATGCTCCGGACGACAGTACAGAAGTGAGAGAAAACTGTTTGCCCCTGTCGCAGACAGACTGCTTTATATCTCTGACGGAGGAACTGTTGTACGGACTCCGAAGGAGATTCTGAAAGTGGATACTCTGCCGGACAAAATCTGGAAAGGAATGTGTTCTATGGTAAGAGAGAATATGCCTTCCTGTGATTATTTTATTTCCACACCTGAACGCTGTTTCGCAGAAGACGGAGGCAGCCAGATGTTTCACTGGCTGAGAGATTCTTACGGATATGATATCCATGAAGTTCCGGAAATGTTAAAACTCGAGGGGCAGCAGGTAAACAAATTTGCTGTCTACCACCCCAACGCCTGTGAGGAAATGTGCGCCCCTTTATTCAC
>UMKK01008878.1_pt1 | contig 21918 bp, 27 predicted proteins | sample 1966281 | NCBI WGS metagenome assembly UMKK01 (sample SAMEA4836175, study PRJEB28245) | human gut metagenome | biome: gut microbiome; material: fecal sample | place: Denmark | collected 2008 | reverse complement strand
TCTGGAACGGATGCGCAGTTCTTGCGGAATTTGCATCTGTAGCAAAAACTGTTCAAAAGCAGAACGATAGATTAATAATTTTGTTCCATGTTTTGCACAGATTCCATCATCCCGATGTTCCGTTGCAATCTGACGAATCTTTTTATCATTGATTTCAAAATAAGCCGCAGCTTCTTCAACTGTAAGACAGAACTTTTCGGCTGGTTTTAATGTGAGTTTCTCTTTGTTTGTAGACATTATTTCCTTTCTTAGATTTAACGTGCATGGCATTCTATTTCACTTCGCAACATACACGATGCTCAGAAACTATCATGAGCATTCAATATGATTTGTCGGAAGTCATCCATTTTTTGACTTCCAATATCTTTTCTAAAACTACTCCCAGTAAACTGAATCGGAACACAGTTTGCCAATCGATCATATATCTTCTTATGCATTACATCTGTTGGATTCTGAATGGTCTGCAATGGTAAATTTGTTGTCACAACCATTGGTTTACCAGAGCTGTATCTTGCATCCAGAACACTATGTATGATTTCCAAACTATATTCTGTTTCACGTTCTGAACCAAAGTCATCAATGATTAATAATGAGCAACGACAAATGTCTTCAAGCAGTTCATTTCTGGTTTCAAATCCTGAGTTTAAGATATGGCTGAAGTTCAACATTTTCACAGATACTTCTTGTTCTATCAGAGCATTGGCGATACATGCAGCAAGATATGTTTTTCCAGTACCTACATCTCCCCAGAATAATAATCCAATATTGTTTTCTTTTGATTTCTCCCAGTTGTTCACATAGTCCAGACAATAGACAAACTGTTTGTTTTTGATTTTAGAATTTTCAAAAGTAGCATCTGTAAAATTTGAATACACGAAGCAATTTCTTTTAAGTTGTTCTACTTCCTTCAAGTGTCTTGTATGGTCATTCTCTGCTTTCTGTGCTTCATGATATTCGCGAACGCATCGACAGTTTCGTGAACGACGATCTTTTCCTAAAAAATTATTGTGGGGAAGGTATGCTTCTTTTGCTTCTCCGCAAATTCCACAATGTAATAAACCATCTTCTCCAATATAGTCTTCTTTTGTCATAGGCTTTCTCCTTCCATATAACTATAATCAGGCATCGCTGGTTTCAGTGTTTTCCCAAAATTATTTGTTATAGAACTATTGGTTCTTTTACTCTTTTTAATATTACTTGTTTCTATTACTTTATTAGGTGTCGTAGAACCGACTGTTGTAGATAGGGATTTATGCCCTTTTGAGAGTTGCTTGTCCACACTTATGGAAGGTGTATTTTCGCCAGATGCGGAAAACGAACTACTATGAGGAATTCGTATGTAGATATGATTGGGTTTTGAAAATCCGCCACTTCTTCTTTTTAATAATCCGGCAATATCTAAATCATTCAGTGCCTGTTTAACTGCAGTTTCGCCTTTTCCTATCTTTTTACAAATCTCCTTAATTGGAAAAATGATAAAAATTCGCCCCTCTTCATCCAGCCATTTATTCTTCTGAGACAATCTGGCTCGGTCGTAAAGAACCATGTATGTGATTTTAGCTGTCTGACTAATTGGCAGATTCATTAGAAATTCTGGAAATTGAAGATAGGGTGGCAAAACCGACTCTTCTTTTAGATAATAATAACTCATTTTTATAAAATCTCCTTTCTCCTGTTTCGAGAGAAATCAGCTGCGAAGCCAAATTTCAATTTTGTTCCCGGGTTTAAAATTGAAAATCAGCAGGGTATGGGGAAGGCACTCGTCATCAAGAACTCGGTATGGTAATACTGGGTGGATCTTGCTCTGCAAGTCCAAACAAAATTAGCATTGTTGTAAAACACGGGTGGATCTTGCTTTGCAAAATCTGCTAATGTGTATTACGCGAGTGGATCTTGCTCTGTAAGAATCACGAAAAATGCTAATGTGTATTCAAGAGTTAATCTTGCTCCCAGCTGATTGCCTCTCATATATAAGGGAGGAAAGGGGCGGTTATACAATCGAATGGATAAAAAAATTGGAAAATTGATTTTACTCAATTTTCCAAACTTTGAATAACTATTTACGTATGTAATTTATCTAATCTAATTCAGCCAATTCTCGTTTCAATTCAGATAGTTTAGTGGGATTTATCGAATATTCGTCATATAGTTTTAGCGTATATTTTTCTCCTAATTTTCTCATGATTCTTTCATATAATTCCAAAAAATCAATCCGTTTTTCTGATTGTAGTGATAAAACGATACTTATTGCTGGCGGAATTAGCGTAAGTAACATTGGGATTATAATTTGCATTGTTTCATTTGATTTTAAAAAGATAACTAGAATACTTACATAATACAAGATAACTACACATATAATGAAATATTTTGAAATCTTTAATTTCTTTGATATTTTGGAATCAGCTTTTTCTTTCCTTTGCTCAATATCTAAAATTTGTAATTTGATATCTTCTTTACGTCTTTCATTTAGTTGGTTGTTCTTTTCTTCCAGTTTTTTATGCTTTAATTCTGCTTGGGTACGTATTTCTTCTCTTTCGGCTTCACCTTTTCGAATTGTTGATACTAACAAAGTTTTTTCACTTTCTGATTGGTGTAATCTACTTTGTAATGCTTCTTTTTCTGATTTGTATATTTCAAGTTTATCTTCCGAAATGAATGATAGAACATCTTCCAAGTCATCTGCCTTAATATCTTCTGGACGTTTAATTTCTTCTCTTAACATCAAAATGTTGTCGGCTAATTGTTCCTCATCAATTTCTTTACTATAAAACTTCTGTTTTGCCTCATCAAATTTATCAGCTACATTTTGTGTTAAAATTTTTGATAATACTATACGTGATTTTAATATTACATCAAATGTTGAAGGAAAAGAATTTGCACCAAACCCTTTGTTCAAATCATACCACAATCTATTTGTCAAAATATTCATATTAACAGCTAATGGTGCATATGCTTTATTATCAGAAAATTCTGTAGCCATTTTTAACATTTTTCCTGTTTCAGTTAGCACTATAAAGTTACTTTTCCTTAAATCACATGTATATTTACCTTTTCTTAAAATATTGACATAGTTCAGATGTTTAATATATCTTAGTTTATCATCGGATATATTATATTTTGCAATCGTTTCTGGACTTTCTAAATTGTATTCATGATTTGAATCCGCATAATAATTTTTCTTTTCTTCTTTTGAGATGCACTTATTTCTTAAAAGCGAATAAAAAGCGGTCTTTTTTGAAATAACATCCGATGAACTTTTACAATCTTTAACAATTTCAGACATTGCATAATTTTCAACGGAAACAAATTCTTTCCCTTCTACAATATCGATTGCTTTATCAAAAAATTCATTGATTTCGTCAAATACTTCTTCAAAATACCTGACTTTAATCACATTTTGTTTACTCTTCAAATTCATTTCTTGAATAAGAGAAAATAAATCTTCTGCCAATTTTTTGAATACACTTCCATTATAGCCAGCCAAGTGAAATAATATTTCATTTTCCACATAAATAATTATTTCATTTTTCCATGCTGATGTATCCGAAATGTCACTATTATAATTTAATCCCGCAAAAAGAACTGCGCCTTCCTTTATCTGTAACAAATGGGATTGGAAGTCTTCGTTATGTTCATTTTCTAAGACAAAAGCACTTATTAAATCTGAAAAACCATTTGAAAGCGAATTGTCCAACAAAAAAGAGCAGAACTCTCTTACTAATGTTCTGATTTGTGCTTCATTTAATGTACCTCGTTTTTGTTCAACATATCCCACAAGAGAGTCTATTAACTCTTTACTCTTAGTTGATGCATTTTTCATACTTTCTGTTACGCCATTCTCATCTGTTGGAAAAGAAGTAACATCTACCATGTACATATGATTACTACGCTGAACATAATTCAACCTTCTTAATGAAGATTGAACTACATATTCTGGAATTTCGAAACCAAATTGATTTTTTATATGTTCGGTAAGTTCAGTAATTCCAAACGAATATAGTTTTCGTTCCATAATTACATTTTCAGCGAACTGGGAAATCACAAAATATACATCCCTTTTCCCGTCATCAAATAATTGCCTATAAGTAACATAAGATGCTAAACTTTTAATTTCTTTATCAACTACCACAATGTATCTCCTTATCCGTAACACGGATTTTTAATTAGTTTTCTTTTAATAATTTTGCATATTCGTAAATGCGCTTCAACATCCCTTCAGATGCACCAGCAAATGGTTCTTTTTCTTGTCTACAAAATCCAAGATATGAATTGAATCCCAGCATATAAACAGCCATCGCCATTGCTAAATCGTCATTTTCTCCATCATAAAGTGAAGCCACATTTCTTAATTCTGTAATTACAGTATCTTTTGGAACAGATACTGCACCTTCTTCATTAACAACGTCATTTATTACTTCTGGTAATGCCATACACATTTTATAAAATGCATTTTCATCACCAGTAACGATTGCGTAAAATTGATCCATACTCACACGTCTGATTCGTCGGTGTTGTACATTCTTACCATCTACTTTTGTTGTCCACTTGATGTTCTGAGAATGTTTTGCAATAGCTTCAACCAAAAGGCAAGCACAATCGTCGTCATCTAAAAGTTGGCTCTGCATTTTTATGTAAGTTTTAGCTGAAGATGCTGAATTCATAGTATTATGTTTATTCTTCATTTCCACATATAACGTGTGAACAACATCTCCATCTGGCATTACAATACCGTTTGGATTTCTGTATATTACATCCCATCCCGCTTGTGGCACTTCACATCCTTCAAAATAAGAAAACATATTCTGATGAAAGTACCCTATATCATTGTTATTAGACTTGTCTCTCTGACGGAATATTTCGTTATTTACAATTTCTTCCCAACTTGTTTTGTAAACAGATTTATCGAAGATTAATTTTATCGGGTCAATAATATTGCCATTAAACCTTTTTAAATCAAAAGGCTCCAACTTTTCACCATATTTCAAAATAGTTGCCTGTACATGTTTCTTGAAATTTTCTCCTGAAATAAAAGGTAAATTCCATGTCATTATTTAATCGCCTCCAATGCTCTATGTATTTCCTTTGCAATATCATAAGCCAAATTAACAGGAACAGCATTTCCCACTTGTTTATACTGGGAAGATACGTTCCCACAAAATTCCCAATCATCTGGGAAAGATTGGCATCTTGCGTTTTCTCTCACTGTAAATGGTCTCGCTTCTAATGGATGACATCTTTCTGTTTGTTTCTGTGATGGTGATGTTAGTACAGCAAGCGAAGGTTCATCTAAACTCATTCGACGTAATATTCCGGTTCTTCCACCTTCCATATCCCAACAGCTCTTCATGTATTCTTTTGCTATTGATGGATCAATATCTCTCCAATATCCACCAGGAGGTACTAATTCGAATATTTTACGTTTCTTTTCTCCATACGGAACACCTGGACCTTCTGGACAATCTAACAAAACATCTCTTAAAACAGGTTTATAATCATGTGGTTCCGGGAATTGGTACTGCACTTTATCTATAAGGTCATTTCTAATACCAATCGTTATTAAACGCTCTCTTTTTTGTGGATTTCCATAATCCCATGCATTTAGTACTTGTTTTTGTATAGAATATCCAGCTTGTTCAAAAATGTTAGTGATTGTTGCATATGTTCTTCCTTTATCGTGTGTTAGAAGTCCTCTGACATTTTCAAACAAAAACATTTTAGGCTGCAATTTCTGTAAAAATGTAGCATAGTGATAAAAGAGAGTTCCTCTTGCATCTTCCAAACCTAAACGTTTACCTGCATACGAAAAAGCTTGGCACGGAGCACCACCAGAGAGTAAATCTAATTCACCAACTTTGATTCCAAAATACTCTTCAAGATCAAGACATGATATATTTGCAATATCATCATGAATCACACGCCAATTAGGTCGGTTTACTCTAAGGGTTTCTGCAGCATCTTTATCGAATTCAATCAATCCAATCGTGTCGAATCCCGCTTTTTCAACGCCTAACGCTAATCCACCAGCTCCCGCAAAAAGTTCTATAGTTGTAAAGCCTGTTATGTTATTATCTATTGTCATTGGTTTTTCGATTTCAATAATATCACCAATATCACAATTCAAAGTAATGCAAATCTTTTCGATACTTTCAAAAGAAATCGGTTCGTTTTTACCCATTCTTGCTAGTACATTAAAACTAATGCCAGCATTTTCTTTTAAATCTGTTTTATTCATATTTTTGTCAATCAGAAGCTTCCAAAGCTTATTATAACAAATTCCCACGATTCTTCCTCCATTTGCATATATCATGCGATATTAGTCTAACACAAAGGCTTTATAATGGCAACTTGTTTTCTCACGATATCGTTAGAAACCATCTTTTGGATTCTAATTTAAAATAACCCAACAAAAAATCTGTAAAGTAAGTACATTTACAGATTTTTAAAGCGTGATGTATTTAATTTTGACATTGCTTTCATTATAAAAGTAGTCTTTCTTTTGATTCTTCGATAGAATAATCAATCACATACTTTTTGCATAGTTTTTCTAGCAATTGTTGTATTTTCCTTATTCTGAACTTATAATCAATTGGCCATGCTTCATAGCCACGAGTGTTAATAGAAAAGCCCTCAGAACTATATTCTATACTCCAGCCATAGCCATCATAAATTTCGTCCGTATTTTCATACACTGTTTTCCATTTTAAGATTGGTTTTAACAAAGGATTAAATAAATTCATATCTTCCTTAGGAAAACTGAATTTATAGTCCCTCATATAGCAAAAGTCATTGCTGGATTGACTTTCAAACAACATATGATCGTGCATTTCCCAAACAGTATATTCTAATGTACCGGCAAAGTAAGCACCGCGTTCAAAATGAAATACCTTTTTAGGAATATCCTGGATTTCGAATTCGGAGCCACATGTAAGACAGTAGTATTTATATTCACTATTTTTATCTGCAAATGTTAGAGGTTGAACATACTCTTTTAACATTTGTATATCAATATAAGGGTAATTAAAATCATAAATGTTATGTGCAACGAAGTCATGACCACATATAGGGCATGATAAGAAAGGTTCATTAAATAATTTATTCCCCATTACGTTTACAGCTTTTAGAATTTTGTTTCTTTTTTCGTTTGTTTTCATCTAACAAATCTAAATATTTTATATTTGGATTCATAACGGCGAATCCTTCGTTGAAAAGTAATTGATACATTTGATTTGTTTATTTGCCCAATATAAGATCCTATTTCTGAAATATCATGAATTCCTTCCACAGTAACGGTGGCTGTTTTCATATACCACTCGGGAATACCATCATTTCCTCTGAAGCTCATATGCGCCGGAGAACCTAATATAAATCGATTTCCGTTTTCATCAAAAAATGGTCCGTTTCCAATAGATAATACTTTCCAAGGAATTGTAATTAATACAGTGCCATCTCTCAGTGAAAGTCTTGACTTATGTATAATCTTGTACAGTAGTATGTTTTGAAAAATAAAAAGACGGTTTTTATCTTTTAAATATTCTTCATATATAATTTCCATATCACTTTTTTCATATGAAGACATATTGTTCTATCTCCTTACATTTGACTTTTGACTAACAATTCTTCGCATTCTAATATCGCTTGTCGAAATCCATTTTCTTTTTCTTGCCATTCGCCTGGTTCGTCTATGTAAAAAGTGCAAGCATCTGGTATTAAATGATCTAGAACATATTTTAATGTTTCATTTTCGGAATGGTCCTATGTCAAGATTTAGTACAAGTTAAAATGAGGTTTTCCCCATCTTAACTTGCCATCAGCAATTCGCCCTGTTGCACTCTGCGATACAATTCTTCGTAGTCGTTTGGTGACATATAATCACAGTGACTGTGAATACGTTTTGTATTGTAGAATGCTTCTAGATATTCGAATACCAGTCGATATGCATGTTTAAAATCACGGATTTTGAATCTGTTCAGCCATTCACGTTTGATCAATGAATGGAAAGATTCGATGCAGGCATTATCCCAAGGATAGGCTTTTTTAGAATAGCTACATTTCATATTTGCGGTAACACGTTTGTATTCATTAGATACATACTGGCTGCCACGATCCGAGTGTACAATCAATGGTTCTTCGATTTTGCGTCTTGCTTTAGCTTTATTTATTGTTTCAATCACGCAGGATACTTCCAACGTAGTGGAAAGTGTCCAGGCAATGATCTTTCTGGAATATAAGTCCATAATGCTGGTCAGATAGACGAATCCGTCTATCGTCCAGATATATGTGATGTCAGAACACCAAACGGCATTTGGTCGTTCCGGATTAAACTGTTCATCAAGGATATTTTGAAGTTCGCTGCTGAAGTCGGAATCTTTTGTGGTGATCGTCCATGGTTTTACCCATTGAGCTTTGATACCCATTTGTTTCATATATTGACCAACGGTACGATCAGAAATGGTTTCCCCTGATTTACGCAATACCTGTGCTATCTTTGGGGCACCATAATTCTGCTTAGATTCATCGTAAATATCCTTGATTTTGGCTTTTACTGTTTCACGACGCTTTTCAGCATTTGAAGGAACATGTTTCAGCCATGCATTATAACCAGAACGGGAAACGCCAAGATGTTTCAACATTCCGGAGACAGAAACACGGCGTTTGACCTTACGGGCTGCTTCTGCCTTCTCAGTAACTTCGAGATAAATGGCTTCCGTCATTTTCCCAGAATGTTGATGGCTTTTTTTAGTACATCAAGCGCATCCTGCGCATCACGTAACTCACGCTTTAAACGTGCGATTTCTTTTGCTTCATCAGAAGAGTAGTTGCCGGAACCGCGGCTTTCAATATCACCTGTATCGCGCAGTTCTTTCTGCCAGCGTGATAATGTCTGCTGACTGATTCCTAAATTTGTAGCACAGCCCTGCAGTCCTAAGTTCTTGTGATCATGATAATACTGGACTGCATCCAGCTTAAATTGTTTGTCATAGTGCTTTGCCATAATGAGATCCTCCTTCAGTGCGGTACCTACATAGTACCATAAAATTTGTAATAAGGAATTCTCATTTTGACTTGTACTATTTATATTCTAGCACCAGAATATTCCAAACGAGAATTAGAAATAAAAGATTCGACTACTTCATAAAAAGTTTCTTTTGTAATATCACCGTTTTTATATTTATTAATTTCCGTCATGATAAAATTCACTATTTCTTGATTTCTCATATACGTTACTCCATATTAGAAACATACCAATATAAACCTTCTAATGGTGCAAATTTTCTATATTCCTTTTCCTGCAATTCTATTTCTTTTCTCAAATCACGTTCTTCTTTTGAAAGAGCATAAGAGGGTTTCAAAAGTATATCTTCATATAAATATACGTCTGCTTCCATATCAGTAATTTCATCATATAGGTCAATAATTTGTTCTATTGTGACGTTCAATTGCAGTGAACAAGGAATTTCTCTGACGAAGCCTAGTTTATAAAGATTATAGTCTTCTTCGATAATTTCAACATACCAATCTGGTTTAAATTCTGAAAGTAAAGATTTATATAGTTGCGCATCTGATAAAGTAATGTCTGGTATAATCATGACTTTTTCTCCATTTTATATCTTCTTATTAAGTCTAGTTTATGATGCCATTTTAGTTTACACTCTTTGCATTCCCAATTTGGAATTGGAACACCTATCTTATCGTAAGCTCCTGGCAATATACCTATACTTCCGTTTTCAATACAAATAAAATCTTCTTCTGTTGCACTGGAGTAAGGTATCCTTTCCATAATGCTCTTAGAACCACAACTTGGACACTGTTTAATATAATCATAAAACAGTGAATCGCCATTTTTGAGATAAATATATATCGCATTGAGCGAAAAACATTTACATATTAAGATGACATCATTTTTGTTTCCAAAAACAGTATTTATATTATTGTTTTCTTCTACAATTTCTTCGATGACACTATAATTTTTACTATTCAGAAAAGCAATTAATCTTTCACATAAAGAAGTAGTGCATTCACTAAGTACAATTTCATCATAATGATCTACAAGTAGAGTATTGTATATAGACATAATAAACTCCTTCTTTAAACGCAATTATTTGTTACTAATTATAGCAAAAGAATAATTTATATTAAATATTTTTGAATGATATAAAAAAGAGAACTTTATGTTATCCATAGAGTTCTCTTTATTCCGTCACAGTTCTTCGATTTCATTTGTGGTAAAGCTGTGGTAAATTCATCGATTCCTCTTGAAACATCTCCGAATACCCCAGTATTTCTATGATTCTAACGTCTGTTCCTGATTCTGCCGTGGCAGATGACAGCATCTGCTCCTGCACCAATGATTTTGATATCTGAGTAATCCGATGAAAGCACATGATTTGTATCACATAGTAACATACATGGAATCTCATATTCTTTTGCTATTCGTTCTACGATACCTACTACTGGACATGCATCCGCATCTACTAGAATTCTCATTTTCGTTTGTTCCATTCTATATCTATTTTAGATAAGTAGCCCATTTCCCATCATATTCTGTTTGATGCTTCTCCCAATACAGCAACTTTTCAACATACTCATATGCCCTGGTTTCAACAGCTACTCTGCAATTTTCAATTCCATATCTTCGGACAATAGCTGTAAGCTCATAAATCGGATATCCTAATGCATGTCCTACAGTATGAACCACACCACAAGCCTGTCCTATCGCATGGCAAAGAGCAATATCTTCTGGAATTGTTATTTCTTTTGCCATCGCATGACAATCAAGAATTGCTCTTTTAGCTTGAGTCATTTTAATTTCACCTGCCGCCCAAAATCTGGTCAGTTCCAATGCGGTTCTAGGGCGATGCTCATTAGGATACTTTTCTTCCAAGACACAAACAGATTCCTCTGCCAAATTCAACGCCCATAAAACCATCGTACGACGATTCTGGTGCTTAATTATATAAGAAAGATCCTGAAACAGTTCACATTCCTTAGAAAATAAGATTTGATTTTTTCTTTTATATTTTAAACTAACCTCTTCAAACCATTCCATATTACTAGGCCCCATTATTTTCTTAAGATCTTCTCCATCGCCTTACCTTTGGTCAGTTCATCTACCAGCTTATCCAAATAACGAATCTCTCTCATCATTGGATCCTCAACATTTTCCACACGTACACTACAAACAACACCTTTGATTAGTTCACGATTTGGATTCATCGCTGGTGCTTGTTCAAAAAACTCTGCATATGTAATTTCAGAATCAAGCATACTATCTAACTCTTCTGAAGAATATCCTGTCATCTAGGTTGTCACCATATGCACTTCCTCTTTGCTTCGGCCTTTTCTCTCAGCCTTTGCAATTAATAGCGGATATACACTTTTGAATACTTCATTGAAAATATTTTGTCGTTTGCCATATTATACCTACTTCCCACAGTATATTTTGATTGCCTCTGCTGAAAACACTGCTGTTCCTTCTCCACCAACAGCATTAATATTAGTAGTAAAATCTCCACCTGCGGCGTACATCTGTCCCAAACCAAATAAAATCTCATTAGTACAAATATAGCATGTATCGGTAATAAACTGTTGCAATTTAGCTACCTGTTTCTGCACTTCTTCTGACGCCGGATCTATCTCCTTCATTGCACCAAATTCTACAAACAACTGCATAATATCATTACCTAACTGTTTTTCATCTTCCTTGGTTCTGCCTTTGGACTTTTTTTCATATTCCTTCCACGCAGGCGTCTGACCCCACTGTTCTTTGGCCTGTTTACTATATTCATCAATTTTTCTTGTATCATATGCTTTAAAATCCATCTATTTCACTCCTAACATCTTTATTTCCCGTGCCATTAGAATCAGATTATCTAGATGCTCCCTTTTTAGAATCAGCAACTCAATCTGTTGTTCCAATGCCTCACTTTTATCAAAATCGGGACCAGTAATGATTTCCTTGATATCCTTTAACGGAAATTCCAATTCCCTGAAAAATGAGCAGTTCATGATCCAATAATATATCCATAATTGCATTTTCAGCAGAGCCTTCGCATATTATATATATTTTAACACTTTCTATTAAGATAAACAGAATACCTCTTTCATAATAAATAGATGCTGTGACATCATTCCCACATCAAATTTCCCTGACACCGTCTCTCCCGGCCAGTCTTTAATCCCACCAAACTCTACTATATTGCTGTACCCTATCTTTACAAGCTTCTCCGAAGCCTGTTTGCTTCGATTTCCGCTTCGACAATATACCATGATCAGCTGTTCCTTATCCGGTAATTCAGGAATCTCCTTTGTTCCTATTGTTTCATTTGGTACATTGATGGCATTCGGAATATGCTGTTCCTCAAATTTCTGTTCCGTACGCACATCCAAAATGATATAATCCTTTTCATTTTCCATCATTTCAACTGCCTCATTCATATCCAGCTGACGATACTCTTCTCCGCCAGATGAAGCACATCCTGACAAGCAAATCGCGCTTACCACTGCTGTCACCATTATTTTCCCTATCCTGTTTACAACTTTATTTTTCAACATGATAAATTTTCCTCTCTACCTACAAACCTTTCCTATATCTGTATCAATATAAATACGATCAAGCTTAACATAATTGTCACAATCCCTTCTGTCTGTTTGGTGCACAGCTTATTTGTTCTCCGAGCAACAATATGGACCATCATTCCGGATAAAGTCAATGTGACACCCAATCCACCAACCAATATGAATTCTAACCACGCTATCTGTACCTGTGACATCTTTTACTTCCCTCTCCAACTTCATTTTTTATTGACTGACTATACCTGTTCCTATTTCAGGAAATTTCAAAAATCACAACCCTTTCTCTTGAATCATTTCCCGGGAATAAATCCCTGCAGTCAATTTCATCGAAAAACATCATCTCATCAACCATCATTAAATAAGAAAGATATTCGTCTGATGGATAATAAAAAAATAATCGGAGCCTTCTCGGATTTTCATAATAAGAATCTAAAAGCCTGCGGATCACTTGTCGCAGAATCTCTAACGAAAATGGGTTAAAGAAGTAAACACAATCTACTTCTTCTGGTATCAAAAAATGTTCTGCATTGGCATGCTCTATTTTTACCCTTGCTCCCGAAACAGCGCAGGCTTTATTTTCAACCGCTTTCTTATATATTCTCTCATCATATTCAATTCCTATAGAACAACACCTCGTCTGGTAGGATAAAAAACAGTCTACACGTCCTTTTCCGCATCCATAGTCCAACAAAGTATTGCCTTTGCGAATCAGTCCTGTATTTGCCACACGCTCCAGCACTGAATATGGTGTAGGTTCATATGGATAATAATATTGATCCGCCTGCGAATCATCTCTTCCTGTCGTTTTGATTTTTAAAGCTTTATCCCAACGGTCTTCCTTTTCATCCATTCTTCTGCTCATTTTTCTTTTCCCTTTTGTCTTTGATTCGAATCACAATCGTTCGGATTCCTACTGTCACAAAGGATATGAGCCCACAAAACATACATAAAAATCCTGTTGGTATTAAAAAGAAATTCTCATGTAATATTCCCTCTGCGTCAATGTACTCTACCGACATTCCTTTGATTACAAGTAGCATTACTCCGATCAGGAGGAAACTTCCACCTATCAATGTAGTAATCATGTTGAATCTTGCTCTTCTTGTTTCGCTTCCATCTCTAATTACTTTTTCCGTCATGTTATTCATATGATCTTCTCCTTTGACTAATTGATCAAGAGATATCTGAAATACATCGGACATTAAAATCAACATTCCTATATCCGGCAGATTTTTATTATTCTCCCAATTTGAAACTGCCTGTCTGCTGACATTCAATTTGATTGCAAATTGTTCTTGTGTTAAATTTTCTTTTTTTCGAATATTTCTGATCTGATCTCCAAACTCCATGTATTTCTTACCTCCTCGCCAATAGTCTATACTGTGGCCGCACTTTTTCAAGAAAGTGCTTCTTGCCCCATCGGAAAGCCGGCGCAAGCAGCTCTTGCACACGCCCTAAACACAGGTATCCAGCTTCTTTCTTATTCTCCGGAAATCCTCCTGCATCAGCGGAAGCTTCGTCTCATCTCTAAGTGCTGCCGAAGGATGAAATACTCCCGTCAGCCACACTCCTTTCCGCTCCAGAAAAGTTCCGTGTTCTCTTGTAATGCGATAATCCGAACGTATAATTCGCTGCGCAGCAATTCTCCCAAGGCAAACGATCATCTTAGGGCGCAACAGCAGTGTTTCGTATTTTAAATAAGGGATACAAGATTCCTGCTCTTCCTGTCTGGGGTCCCGATTGTTCGGCGGATGACATTTCACAATATTTGTAAGATAAATTTCTTCTCGCCTCATACCGATCTCACTTAATAACCGGTCAAATAATTCACCGGATCTTCCCGTAAATGGTATCCCATCACGGTCTTCATTCTTTCCCGGCGCTTCTGCAATAAAGAGAATAGGCGAGTTCAGATTCCCCTTCCCCATAACCGGGTGATTTCTTGTTTTACATAATTCACATCTCGTACAATGATCGACAAACTCTTTTAATTCTTCATATGTATACATACAACTCTCCTCTTTCTCCGTTGCTTACGCTCTGACTCATTATTATGAATGATTGAATTATGCCAAAATTAAATCATGGAATTCCTTCTAAGGCTCCAATGCTTCGGCCTTAAATTTTTCCCGCATTTGTGGCGTGATTCCAAGCTGCCTCTCCAGATAAGCGTCCAGACTTCCAAACTTCTGCGTAATTTCATCCAGCGCAGCCTCAAGATAAGACTGATCTGCAATAAAAGCTGCTCTGGCCTTTTCTGCCAGCTTCCGGTCTCTCTTGAAGATTCGGATCATCCAATAGAAGCGTGATGCTTTCCTTGCAACCACCTGATTAGTAAACAAATAATCTTCATAAATTGTTTTCATATCTACATCCAATAAATATAAAAATAGCGCCGATGTCATTCCACAGCGGTCTTTTCCTTCGGTGCAGTGCCATAGAATCGACTGCTCCTCCGGTGCATTTAAAATATGAGAAAATACTTCTTTTAACTGAGCAATCGCAAAAGAATCTCCGACAATTTTTCGATATAAATCTCTCATATCCGGAATCAACTTATATGTTTCTTCGTCATCTTTTTCGTGACTGATGCCCGGTAATCTTATATTCAAAAGTGACAAATGATAGTTGGTAACACCTTCCATCTTCACATCCGGGCGTCCCTTGACTTCTTCGTCCGTCCGAAGATCAATAATCTCTCCCAACCGATAATCTTCTGTCAAGATCTGGCGGTCTTTTTTTGTCAAACCATCCAATGCGCTGGATCTGAGAAACCGTTTCTCCTTGATCCTACGTCCTTCTCGATTCACAATCCCGCCAAAATCCCGTATATTTTTTGCACCTTGAAGTTTTATATTTTTCATGCATTGTGCCTCCGTCTCTCTCGTTTCCATATATTATAGCTCGTTTTCCCATTTATTTCATCACATAGTTTCTAGTTTTCTGCGCATATCTGATGACTTTTCTCCGGTCTTGTTTTACAATAAAGCAAGAACATCTTCAACAAAGGAGGCTACTTATGAAACCAACATTGACCTTTGAAAAAATGGCAATTTTATGCGGGGAAGCCGGTTCTGCTTCTTCCCTTCCGGATCTTGGCGGAATGAAAATTCTTCAGAATCAGCTTACGTTCCATCTCGGCGAAGCGGAAGAGATCTACGAAGGATACGGCACTCTTCCTTCCGCTTATCCCTATCGGCAATACAATACCTATAGCCGTACATTAAAATCAACGGATGTCCATACTGCGGTTCTTGAAAATGATTATATAAAGGCTGTATTTTTACCGGATTTTGGTGGACGTCTCTGGTCTTTGACAGATAAAGCAACCGGGAAAAATCTCCTCTATACAAATGATGTGATTCGCTTTAGCAATCTGTCTACAAGAAATGCCTGGTTCAGCGGCGGTGTCGAATGGAATATGGGTATCATCGGGCATTCACCACTTTCCAATGATCCGCTTTTTACTGCTTCCGGTACTACCGATTCCGGTGTCCCGTTTCTTCGAATGTACGAATACGAACGAATCCGCGAAGCAGAATATCAAATGGATTTCTGGCTGGAAGAAAAGAGCCGGTCTTTGAACTGCCGGATGCGCATTGTCAACCATACCGATCAAGTGATCCCTATGTATTGGTGGAGCAACATGGCGGTTCCTGAATATCCATCCGGACAGATTATCGTGCCTGCTGCCACCGCCTACACTTGCAAAAACTGGGAGGTCTACAAGGTAAATGTACCTGAAGTCGATGGAAATAATATTTTCCATTATGAATCTATTCCCGATCAGATCGACTATTTCTTCGACATTCCATATGAATGTCCCAAATATATTGCAAATGTAAATAAAGACGGCTATGGACTTCTTCAGACTTCCACGCGAAGACTTCGTGCGAGAAAACTGTTTTCCTGGGGACACAATGAAGGTTCTGACCGATGGCAGCATTTTCTCACAGAAGATGCCGGTCCCTATATTGAAATACAGGCAGGGCTTGGCAAAACACAGTACGGATGTCTTCCAATGGCTCCTCACACTGCGTGGGAATGGCTGGAACAATACGGACCTGTCCAACTGCCTCAGACCACTTCTTCTCAGGATAACTGCCAATACATCGAACAGCATGTTTCAAGCGAAGAATTAGAACGTCTGCTTCAGACTTCCGCTTCTTTTGCACACCAGAAAGCAGCTGTTGTCTCTTCCGGTAGTCCACACGGCGCAATGCGTAATCTGGAAGCAACTGTTTCTCCCAAGAAAAAAGCACTGTCTGACCATCTGGATTTCGGAAGCTGTCCGGAAAATGAATGGACACACCTGTTAACAAAGGGAAGCTTTGTCACTGCAGATCCTGATCAGATTCCCGGTGATTTTCAATGTGCTGCGGTTTATTACGAGCAATTAAAAAAAGCCGTCAAAACGACGGACTCTGAAAATTGGTATGCGTACTATCACTTAGGTCTGATGCACTGGTTCCATGGCAAACACAAAAAAGCCAGAAAGATGCTTGAACGTTCCATTGCACTTCAGCCTTCGGCATGGGCATACCACGGATTAGCTGTACTTACATTTGCCGATAGAGACCAGCGTATTTCGTACATCCAAAAAGGACTTGCGCTTTGCAATTTTGATCTGTCTTATGTAAAAGAAGCCTTTCGAATTCTGCTTTTGGAAGAGGCATTTTCCGAACTTCTTGACTGCTACAATCACCTGCCGGAACAGATACAGACGGAACGTCGTATCCACTTCTGTTATCTGACTGCTCTTTCGAAAACCGGACAGTACAAAAAAGGATATGATCTTCTCATGCGCGAACCGGATTATGTGTTAGACGATATCCGCGAGGGAGAAGACAGTATCGGCTCCTTATACAGCGCTCTTTATGAAGGCGTTTTTGGAGAAGCGCCGAACGAGATTCCTGCCCATTGGAATTTTAATTCTTTTATTTAAAATCAAAAACAGGAAAAGAAAAAGTCTGAAACAAAATTGTTTCAGACTTTTTTTACCAGGGGATGAGGGAATCGAACCCCCGCCAAAGGTTTTGGAGACCCCTATCATACCACTTGACCAATCCCCTATATGCACTTGTCGCACTAGATATTTATACCACACATATAGGAGTTTTGTCAATGTATATTTTATGTTTTCTTATTTTTTATTTCATTTTTTCTATTTTTACATCTTTTTGAACACAGAAAGCAACACTTTTCCAAGTGCAAGGACTAAAACGGCCGCTGCAATTGCCTCCGGAATTCCAGACGCTGTGATCGTTCCCATAATCAGTCCCCAGACTGCGGTAATCCCGACTTCTCTTGCCTGCGCATATTCTTTTGCAAACAATACATAAATACTTCCCATCACTGCGATCGTATTTACCATTGAACCTACAAACCCTACAATTGGCAGTGCGATTACCTGATTCATCTTCAGCTTTTCAAATAGCATCCACAGCCATCCTGCCGCAACACCAATTAAAACTCTGCAGCCTACCGATACCCAAATTGCTTTGATCGCACCGGGAATACCTGTTGTACTCATAAATGGTGAAAATGCAAACGACAATAACGTAGGCGCCATTGTATTACTGATCAACGAACAGATGCCAAATACTGCTCCTAAGATCGCTCCGGCTGACGGACCAAGTAAGATTGCTCCGATAATGACGGGAATATGTACAGTTGTCGCCTTAATGATCGGAAGCTGAATCATACCAAGCGGTGTATTTGCCAATACGATGATAATCGCCCCCATAAGTGCAACACTGACCATCCAACGGGTGTCATGTTTCTTTGTTTTCATTATTCAATTCCTCCTTGTTATCATTCCTGCCTTGCAGGATACAATACAATTACGAAGGTATTATAGCATTGCATTTTCCCCATAACAAGTACTATTTTGCATACAATCCCTGTATTTACAGGCTTTCCTCCTTGCAAGATAAATAGAAACAAGCTATAGTTTAAGAGAATAACAAAAAGCGAATCTATCAATTTTCAATTATATAATAAAGAAAGGATTTCTTCATATGTTAAAAGGAAAAACAATTCTCCTCGGTGTTACCGGAGGCATTGCCGCATACAAAAGCGCATCTCTTGCAAGCCTTCTTGTAAAATCAGGAGCGCAGGTTCACGTTCTTATGACTGAAAATGCCAAAAATTTTATCAATCCAATCACTTTTGAGACACTCACCGGACACAAATGTATTTCCGATACCTTTGACAGAGGGTTTGAATTTCAAGTAGAGCATGTCTCTCTTGCAAAACAGGCAGACGCATTTATCATCGCCCCGGCAACCGCCAATGTGATCGCTAAGATTGCCCACGGACTCGCCGATGATATGCTGACTACTACGTTCCTTGCCTGCAAAGCGCCTAAACTCATCGCCCCTGCCATGAATACCGCAATGTACGAAAATCCGATTACTCAGTATAATCTTACTTTGCTTGAGCAGTATGGTATGGAGGTCATTACCCCGGACAGCGGACGCCTTGCCTGCGGAGATACAGGAGCCGGAAAAATGCCGGAGCCGGAAGTCTTACTTCAATATATTTACAAATGCTGCGCTTGTCCAAAGGATATGACCGGACTTAACGTTTTAATTACTGCCGGTCCTACACAGGAAGCCATTGATCCTGTCAGATATATTACCAACCACTCTTCCGGGAAAATGGGATACAGTCTTGCAAGAGCCTGCATGCTAAGAGGCGCTAACGTAACACTTGTCACCGGAAAGACCGCTATCACCCCGCCCATGTTTGTAAATACTGTTCCGGTCATTTCAGCCAGAGACATGTACGAAGCTGTCATAGCAAGAAGCCAGAATATGGACATTATCATCAAAGCGGCGGCAGTCGCTGATTACCGTCCTGCTTCTGTTTCTGATGAGAAAATGAAAAAATCTGACGACGACCTCTCTATTTCTCTGGAGAGAACGGACGACATTTTACAATATCTTGGCACTCATAAGCTGAAACATCAATTTCTTTGCGGATTTTCTATGGAAACTCAGAATATGCTGGAAAATTCCAGAAAGAAACTTGAGAAAAAGCATTTAGACATGATTGTTGCCAACAATCTCAAAGAAAAGGGTGCCGGATTTGAAGGAGATACGAATATTGTAACTATGATCACTCCGGATTCCGTTACAGAACTGGAGCTTATGAGCAAGGATGAGCTAGCTTTCCGCCTGATGGATCAGATCTTGATGCTCAGAAACAAGTAGTTTTTCCTCCAGATTGTCTGTTTTATAACGAATTTTGAATGAAAATGTTTTTAATATTTCAATTTTATTTGTTAGAATCGTAAAATGTTCAATGTTTACTTATGAATTTGCAAGAATCCATTGACGAAATTTCAAAATATGATAAAATAGTAAAAGTCGAATATTATAGTAAACGGAGGGCATAACATTGACACCATATAAAGAACTAACAAAAGAAGAACTTTTAGAAATAAAATCTGATCTTGACGCACAGTTTCATGCAGTAAAGGCAAAAGGGTTAAAACTTGATATGTCCAGAGGAAAACCGTCTACCGAACAGTTGAATTTATCCATGGAAATGATGGATGTCTTAAAAAGTGACTCTGACCTTGTATGTGAAGAGGGTGTTGACTGTAGAAACTACGGTGTATTAGACGGAATCAAAGAAGCCAAGCAGCTCCTTGCTGATATGATGGAAGTACCGAAAGACAATATTGTTATCTTCGGAAATTCCAGTTTAAATATCATGTACGATACGATTGCTCGTTCTATGACTCATGGTGTTATGGGAAGTACTCCGTGGTGTAAATTAGATAAAGTAAAGTTTTTATGTCCGGTTCCGGGTTATGACAGACATTTTGCCATCACAGAATATTTTGGAATTGAGATGATCAACATTCCAATGACAGCAACAGGACCTGACATGGATCTGGTAGAGCAGTATGTCCATAACGACCCTGCTGTAAAAGGAATCTGGTGCGTTCCGAAATACTCAAATCCGCAAGGAATCACTTACTCTGACGAAACGGTTCACCGCTTTGCCAAATTAGATCCTGCTGCCGAAGATTTCCGTATTTTCTGGGATAACGCATATGGCATTCACCATTTATATGAAGATAAACAGGATTATCTCCTTGAGATTCTTATGGAATGTAAAAAAGAAGGCCATCCTGATATGGTTTACAAATTCTCTTCTACTTCCAAAATCAGTTTCCCAGGCTCCGGTATCGGTGCAATCGCTGCTTCTGATGCCAACCTTGCTGATATCCGTAAGCAGATGCGTATCCAGACAATCGGACATGACAAATTAAATCAATTAAGACATGCTCGATATTTCAAAACAATTCATGGTATGGTAGAACACATGAAGAGACACGCCGACATCCTTCGTCCAAAGTTTGATATTGTCTTAAATACATTGGAAAAAGAACTGGGCGGACTTGAAATCGGAAGCTGGCTTGCTCCACGCGGAGGATACTTCATCTCCTTTGACTCTTTAGATGGATGCGCAAAAGCAATCGTTGAAAAAGCCAAAGAAGCCGGTCTTATTATGACAGATGCGGGAGCAACCTTCCCATACGGCAAAGACCCGCACGACAGCAACATCCGTATTGCGCCATCTTACCCTACCGTCGAAGAATTAAAAACAGCAGTTGAAATCTTCACCTTAAGCGTAAAATTAGTAAGCATTGACAAAATCTTGTCTGATATGCTTGGTATTTAATTAACAGGGGACGTAGCAAAGTTTAACTTTGCTACGTCCCCTGTTAATTTTTTATCATCGAATCACAATCTCTACACTCGTTCCTTTTCCCACCGCACTATGAATATGAAATTGCATCTTCTCTTCGAAAAAATGTTGCAAGCGATGATAGCAATTATAAATACCAATATGCTCTACCACAGTCTCCCGCTCTTTCATCTTGAACTTCTCTTTAATATTTGCAAGTATCTCTTCCGTAATTCCTACTCCATCGTCCTCCACCTTTATTGTGACGGCATTTTCTTGCTTTTTGCAAATTTCTTAAACACTCTGTTAAAATGAGAAATATTAATAAATCCGCAATCTATTGCAATTTCCTGTATGCTTTGTTCTGACTGTAAAAGCAATCTTTTCGCGTTTTCAATTCTCTTTTTATTAATATAGCTACAAAGTGTACATCCTGTCTCCTGATGAAACATGCGGGAAAGATAAGTCGGACTAAAATGTGCAATATCTGCTAATACTTTTAACGAATTTGCTTCTTTATAATGTGCTTCAATATATGTAAAGACACAATCTAAATTCTGATTTCCTATTTTTTCCTCTCGGTCTTCTTTTTTCTTCTTTTTCAAACAGTTTTTGATCGTATCTATAATATCAGGAAAT
>UMKK01001142.1_pt1 | contig 22452 bp, 29 predicted proteins | sample 1966281 | NCBI WGS metagenome assembly UMKK01 (sample SAMEA4836175, study PRJEB28245) | human gut metagenome | biome: gut microbiome; material: fecal sample | place: Denmark | collected 2008 | reverse complement strand
ATATTTTGTTCCTATTCCTTTTTGCACAAAACTTTGATTTTGTGCAATGTTTTATATTTATTATAAATATGGTAGCCCCTATGCTACCTTACAATTTACTATAGCTATTTTATATACTAAATAAATTTAAAAGTCAATACTATTTTTAAAAATTGTGCCTAAACAATCAACACTTAATGTTGCCGTGTAATATTTATTCTTTTTCCCTTCTGGATAAAACCTAAAATATAGCTTTTGCTTATTTCGATAAACCTTATCATAATGAACAATAAATTTATCTAATACAACAGATTTATCAAAGCACAATCTCCCATGGCAATAACAATGCTTTTGTAAAACTTGTCCTTCGTAAAATGTTCCGTACTGATTAACAAAATATTTAGTATCTTTCGATACCGTAGCTATAATAAAACCCCCTTTCTCATATAAAATATTATAGCATAATTATGTAAACATTGCAAATTTTGTAAAAATATGGTATTATCTTTATAAGGAGGTGTAAAAAATGGTATATGCTTTAATATTTGTAATAATAATTTTAATGATGGATCTAATAATTACTAAAATACCAAAACAAGAAAAAATAGAAAATGAGGACCTCTCTTCCCTATATGAGAAAAAAACATATTTATTAACACAGAACGAATTAAAGTTTTATAAATTACTAAAAAGTATTACAGATAAAAATAACTTAAATCTATTTAGTCAAGTTGCTTTATATGAAATAATTAAATCAAAAAATATAAAATATTTTAATAAAATAAAAAGTAAAACAATTGATTTTGTTATTACAGATGTGAATTGTAAAATAAAGTTATGTATAGAACTTGACGACCCCACTCATATAAAAGAAAACAGACAAAAAAGAGATAAATTTGTTGATAACTTATTCAAAGAGTTAAATATAAAATTAATTAGAATCCCTGTTCAAAGCTACTACAAATTAAATGAACTAGAAAATAAAATCAAAGAGAGTTTATAAGCTCTCTTTTTTCTTCTTGCAATAAAAATAATAACATCTCCAATTTTTGCATTTTTCACAATGATATTTTGCTTTTTTTGCCTCCCTTTCAGATATTCTATTTACAATAAAGATATCATATAAGCATTGCAAAAAAGAACCAATAATTAAAATAATTAAAATTTTATAATTCATAATTTCTCCTTTTTAAATTATATTGTTTATAGATACATTCCCCCATCAATTCCGATGTAAAATTTGAAACATATTCGGGCTTTAAATTGTCTAATTTATATTTATCATATATTTTCTTTTCTAAATAATAAAAGTCCTTTAAATTATGATTTACAATCTTTTCAGGTACTTTTAAATTACGACTAAATAGATAAGCTTTTTGCCCCATTAATCTTGTGTCCTTATTGTCCTTAGTCATATACTTAATAATATAAGCTCCTATATTATCAACATGTGAAATAGCATTTATAAATACAAAACCATGTCCCCAGAGCTCTTGTAGCTCTTTTTGAGGAATATAAGGAATATTTAATAAAACATGATAATGAACTGCACCACGTTCTTGAAATTCGATTACAGCTAAGTATTTTAAATCTTCTTTATATCTTTTCAGCTTTCTAATAAAAGCTTTAAATAAAACGTTGCACTCTTTAACATCTGTTTTATTATCTGCAAAAGTTAAAGTAAGAAACTTATCATATTTGTTATCAAAATTACAGCAAGCCAATCTCCTAATAGTATCACGACGTCTTTGGTTTGTATTAGAATAGTTTTTTTGTTTGTTTTCTTCGCTAGCTTCTCCACGAACTCTTGCACCACCCTTTCCATGAATATAATTTTTATATTCATAAACTTCTATAACATGACCAGTAATAATATATTTTTTTAAACCCATATAAAATTACCTCACTTTTTCTATGTTCTTATTTTCAACTATAATTAAATAAAATAGTAACGGGCTTCGCCCTCTATGCCACTACGTGGCATGCTTCGCTTTCACTAAGAAATATTCTTATACTACTTGCCGCAAATTGCTCTCGCAATTTTAGCGGCAAGTTTAGGCTAATGAATATTCAGCATAGGGATCTTTTTAAGGATCCACATAGTTAGCTTATAAACCTTATCAAAGTTTATAAGTATAATTAAAACAGGAATTACGATCGTAATTGTTGCAGGTCTTATAAAAAACCCTAATAAATTTAAGTTATCAAAAATTAGATCTATAAAACTATTTAAACTATTAGTCAATCCTTCTGGAAATTGAGGAAGATTTATCCAGCTAAATACGCTAAATAATAAAGTTTTTAATAAATTCAAAATTAATTGTATAATCAATTACTGAACACCTCCTCAATCTTTCTACGAGCTAAATTTATTAATGCAAAAATAATTACAGCATCAACACCAATAAAATAAATATCATGAATATTTTTAAAAATATCATTATCTAATAAGCTATTTAAATTATAATCGTATTCGCTTATTAACTTAGAACCAGAAAAAGGTTCGTTAATTTCTGGAATATGAAAAATAGGTTCAGAAAAATTAATATTTAAAATCTTATTTAAGATCTCTATAATAATATCAAATGGAGTCCATAAAAAGCCTAATCTATCAGAGAACCAGTTTTTTAGATCTGAAAAATATGTATCAAAAAAACCATCTTCTGGTACAAATAAACCTTTTAAACCATCTAAAATTAACTCAACAAGCTTTTTACCAAAGAAATTTTCGGAAAAAGGATTTATATAACTTAAAATATCTCCTAACTTTTCAAAGATATTTTTATTAGTTTTTGTATTTTCTTCTATAGCTTGTTTCTGGTCATCTAATGAACTTGATATTTTATCTTGATAATCTTTCTGTTTATCTTCATCTGTATAAGAAGTCCCGACAGTAAAAGTCTTAGTATCAAGTATACTACTATCTTTAAGTGGTTTATCAGAAGAGTAAGCACCACCTAAATTATTAGCACTAGAAGAAAGATAAAAAATTATCTTATCTCCAGCACTAACAGTAAAAGGTAAATTATCCTTTGGAATTGAAAAATAATAAACTTGTCCATCTTCATAAGACTCATAATATTTACCATTTGTAGAAAGTGCAATAACATAATCAGTATAATAAGAAGAATTCGAAACCGGAACATCAATATTTTTTTTACAAATATGCAAATATAAAGTTTGAGTAGTATCATAAGAACCATAATCTACCCATAAATTGTCAAATTTCCAAGATGACAAATTATCTAAACTATTAACGATATAAGGACCTTTAGGACTAGATTTATAAAAAGCTTTATCATCTGTCTTTTGTTTACCGTCTGTATAATAAATATCCGTTGTACAAGCAACTATATTAGAGGGCTTAATATCACCAATATAACCACTGTCACTTGTTTTTGTCCAATCAGTTCCTTTTTCAACATCATAAAAATAAGATGGTGCTAGAAAACTTACTGTATTATAAGTATTAATAGCCAAACAGCCATTAGGTTTATAAACAGTCGGATAATATGACAAATCTGTTGGAAATAATTTCAATTGAACTACATTAGGATTAGTATCTTCATAATAAATTATATAATTAGTACAACCTTCTTTTTCTGGTATCTCTGGTAAAGTAATTTTATTGCCATTATATGTATAAGAAATAGCTGCAAAAGAATTACTACTTAAAACAGGTATACAAAACATAAATGTACAAGACAATAAAAACAATAATAATAATTTTTTCAAACATTTCATAAATACCTACTTTCTTATCATATTTTTTATAAAAATATATAAAAAATAGATAACACATAAAAAGCTTAAAAATGTAAAACCTTGATTTACTAAATCAAAAGATTTACTTTGATTTTGAATTATAGTATTTTGATTATTTATGATATTATCAAGCTGTCTAGAATAATAATAATAATCATCATAAGACATTGTAGATGTATCATCTGATAAATCGACAGTAACATCATTTACATTATCCATTAAAAATCACCTCCGAATTTTTTAGGAAATGCAAATTTTAAAAACATAGATACAAGCATTTCAGCTAAATAAAATATAATTCCAATTGGTAAAGCTTGTTTAGTAACTTGACCAATTAAATCTCCAATAATTTGATAATCGAACGTCATTTTATCATCTCTCCTTCCTCTAAATTATAAATATTAGATCTTTGAACACCATGCCATTCATTCCTATATCTTTTCATCTTTGCATATGTATCATAACAAGAATATAATTCTGGCGAATGAAACCACAAAGAATATTTCACAGTATCAAAAACTAATTTGCCATTTTTCTCAACAGCAGAGTCTCCATCTATAAGTCTATTAAACTGAATAGAATGAAAAAAATTCTTACAAATAACAACATCTTTTATTTGTTCCCTAAGAGGCTTAGCCATACGCATAAAAACTTGTGAAGTACCAACAATATGTTTACGTTGTTTTCTCTGTTGAGAAACCTCAACCATAATCTCAATAGGTATATTCTTACTTTCCAATGAGTTAAACTCCAAATGTATTTCATCAATCAAATACAATACACCTTCTAAACCGTTAGCAAGATATTTTATACAATTAAGACCATCATAAGCTACAACAATTTTTACATCTAAAAATTTTTCTATTTCAGAAGTAGTTTCTCCATCTACTTCTTTAACAGTAACTTTTCTAACAAGATCTTTACTAGAAATTAAACGATAATAAACAATATAATCAGTATCATTAATTTCTTCTATCTCATAATAGCAATTAACTGGCATACTTTTTATAGAAACATTTGTACAAAATACAGAATATATATATAAATCAGCTACCTTTTTTGTATATTGAACAGCAGACAGAGTTTTACCAGACCCCTGTGGACCACAAAAAACCAAAAGACCATCTGGATCAAAATATGTAGGGTGGCTTTTTTTAAAATTATGTCTAAAACTTGCAACCCTAAAAGTATTAAAAAAATTAAAACTTCCATCTAATAAACTAGTATTCATGAATAACCCCCTACAAAGATCTTTTTAATTTACCTAATAACGATTTAGATTTTTCTATTTCTAAAGAAGTAATAAATGTGCCAATAGAAGAATAGAAAATATCATTTTGTTGTAACTTTTCCTCGTCAAGTTCCTCTAAAGACTCAATTCGAATCTCCAAAATTTCTATAATTAATTTAATTTCTGCAATAGTCAATGCAACATTTTTTCTTTTCATAATACCCTCCCTAAAAATTAAAATTAATACGATTATTTTCAATATCAATTACAACAGAATTAATTTCAATATCATTACAATATAAATCAAGATTATTAAAATTATCTAAAAGTTTACAATAGTCAATCATATCTTCTTTTGTAAAAATATTTTTTTTATTAATTTTTTTATTTATAGCTTTATTTAAATCATTATATTTCATAAAATCCTCCAATTATAAAAATAAGGGGCACTAAGCCCCCTCAACTAAAAAGAAATTTTTCCTTTAGTAACAGCTTGAGTGAAGATTTGTTTTAACTTTCTTGCACCAAACCACATTAATACGAATGTCATACCGACACCAACTATACTAGCTAATATAGTAACTAATTGAGCTGGAGTAATACTACCTATAAGGGCAGTTTTTAACGGAGCAATGACAGTAGAAACGTCAGCAGCCTGTTCCATTGACCAAACACCTCCTTTCAAACAAATTACCTAATGAGTAATATTCAAAATTAGATATATATAAAATTAGATTGAATATCTAACTTTATTACCGTTAATCTCATAAGAAACTGGAACAACAGATAACAATTTTGTATTTCTGATAAACTCAGAATACTTTGCCTTATCAGCAAAAACAGAAACATTTGAAACGTATACTGTATTATTATCTGCCGACATTTTTGGTTTTGTAATAAAATCAAGGACATTGCACTCATTATTAGATTTACTCATAAAACTACGATAACCAACAAAAATTAAATCTTCTTTCATTATTTTTAGTCCTCCTTTCGCATAAAAAAATAAGCTACAGTAAACTGTAACTTATAATAAATATATTTAAACTACATAAACTATAATATATCTAACCCCCATTATATTTTGTGCAATCTTTAATTTTTTTCCAGCACACAACTTTGATTTTGTGCAATGTTTTATGATGTTATATGTATCCGAAATCTTGTGTTTTGCCGCTCTTCTCTATTTCTTTTAAAGCATAAAAAATAGATTTTATATAGTTAAAAATAACTTTTAAAATAAAATTATTTTCATCGACAAATTCCGACAAACACTTTTTTACTTTTATTGTATAATAAAAAAAGATTAGTAGTCGCATACTAATCTTCTAAATATTTTTTTAATTGATTTAGATCTATATCTAATATCTGGGCGATTGCTATTAATTCAAAGTCTTTAACAAGTAACTGATTCTTTTCTATTCTTAGTAATTCGTCCGTATTGATATAGATTCCATAGGTATCTAATAATTGAGATAATCTAACTTTACTCATACCCTTCTCTTCCCTTGATCGCCTTATTAGCGTGCCAGAAATGTTTTTCTTGTCATTATATCTTTTTAGCATGATTAATGTTCCTTTCATTACGTTCGTACAAGTATATAGTTATTTTATAACAAATTACTTTAAATTATGCGTAGTATAACGACGGGTTTATGAAATAAATAGTGTGTTTTAATTAAAATAACAAAAGAGGTATTAGATTTTTTCTAATGCCTCTCTCCTATTCTTTTTATTATACAATTAAATTCTAGCAAACTTAATCATATTTTTTTCTAAACTTTATCTCATCTTCTTTATCTTCAAAATAAAATTATTTTATATTTAAATATCCTTTTATTTTTTGTATAAATTCATCATTGTTTTTTGTTGCCATCATTAAGTTGATTAGTTGTTCTGTTACTTCTGACACTGGCTTGCTTGATAGAGCTTTTCTCAAGCCAAATACTGTTTTTAGTTCTTCTGGTGTAAGTAGTTTTTCTTCTCTACGTGTTCCTGATTTATTTATGTCGATTGCAGGGAAGATTCTCTTTTCAGATAATGATCTGTCCAAGTGTACTTCCATATTTCCTGTACCTTTGAATTCTTCGAAAATTACTTCATCCATTCTACTTCCTGTTTCAACTAATGCTGTAGCAAGTATAGTTAAGCTTCCGCCATTTTCTATGTTACGAGCTGCTCCGAAGAATTTTTTTGGCTTATGTAATGCTGCAGGATCTAAACCTCCAGAAAGTGTTCTTCCTGATGGTGGTATTACTAGGTTGTAGGCTCTTGCAAGTCTTGTTATACTGTCTAATAAGATTATAACATCCTTGCCATGTTCTGTTAGTCTTTTTGCTCTTTCTAATACCATTTCTGCAACTTTAACATGATGTTCTGGTAGTTCATCGAATGTAGAGTATATTACATCGCCTTTAATTGATCTTTTCATGTCTGTTACTTCTTCTGGTCTTTCATCTATTAACAATACTATTAATTCAATTTCTGGATGATTTATTGTTATACTGTTTGCAATTTTCTTTAATAAAGTGGTTTTTCCAACTTTTGGCGGAGCTACAATCATACCTCTCTGTCCTTTTCCAATTGGGCAGATTAGGTCTATCATTCTCATTGCATATTCTGTAGGAACTGTTTCTAGCTTGATTTTTTCTTCTGGATATATTGGGATAAGGTCATCAAATTTTTTACGTTTATATGCCTTTTCTGGGCTTTCACCATTTACTTCTCCAACGAATATTAGTGCTGGGAATTTTTCACCTTCTTTTGGAAGTCTTGCAATTCCTTTTATTTTGTCACCTTTGTCTAATCTAAATCTTCTAATTTGAACAGGTGATATGTATACGTCTTTTGGGCTTGATAGGTAGTTTTCTCCTCTTAAAAAGCCATAGCCATCTGGCAATACTTCTAATATACCTTCAGCAATAAAATCATCTGCATTTGTAAGTTTATAAGCTAAATCAGAATCGTTTTTAGCATTTTCATCTATTTGATATCTCACTGTACTAGAAGTTTTTTCTGGAACAGTAGTTTCAGAGCTATCATCAGCATTCTCATTTTCTATATTAGATGATACTTCATTAGCTATATTGCTATCTGGACTGTTGTTGGAATTATTTGAAGAAATTTCAACATTATTTTCATTTTCTAAAATCTCTATTAATTCGTCCTTTTTTAGTTTAGTAACATTTTTTATTTCTTTCTCTTTTGCCATTTGGCGCAATTCTACTAATGTACAATTTGTTAAATCCATAGTATAATATTCAATCCTTTCTCTATGCTTCCATTACGCTGAAAGATGCATATATTTTATTTAAGTAATAATTTTATTTATTTGGGTTTTATATTCTGTAATTTATTTTTGGATTTTATTAAGACTAAAATTTGTTTCGATTAAAACCATATATATTATATATTAAATTTCCAAAAATTGCAAGAAAAGGAAGCGCTTTTTGCTCCCTTTATTTGCTAATATCTATATAAACTCTTTCATTAGGTAGGTACATATCTAATTTTTCTCTTGCAACTTCTTCAATATATTCAGTCGAATTTAAGTTTTCTTTTGTTTTTTGTAATTCACTGTTAGTTTCTTTTGCCGTTTCAAGTTGCCCTGAATATGTAGATGCTTCTGATTTATATTGATTTATTGTTTTTTGCTGTGACATTAATGTAACGACAAAATATATTAAAAATATTGATATTATTATCTTTTTATAAATTTTTTTCATCTGATTATCTCCAAAGTTCAATTTTTTTATATCTAATTATATATTTCTACATTATTTCTTAAAATCCTTTTTTATTTGTAAAAATTTTTTTATTTTTTTCGTTTTAAATACTTTTTTCGCATTTATTGTTAATATTCTAAATGGTTTTAAAATTAAGCTCAGAATGTATTTTTTTAATAGATAAAGTAATTTTCTTATAGGAAACGTAATGATCATGAAGGCTTTAATTATAACATGTTTAAAAGTTGTAATGATTGTTACATTTAGTTTTATAAAGTATTTGCTTATGGTTGATAAATACAATATGTTTCCTAGTAATAAAGCAAGAAATATGTAAAATCTTAGTTCTCCATTGTTAAGTACAAATATAATGATAATCAGAAAAATTCCCGTTATTATTCCAAATATAGTATCTTCTATATATGTTACTATATCTGGGGTTTTGAAAGATCTTCTTAGTATTCTAAATATGTCAAAGAATATTCCTATAGCAATTCCACAAATTGTATAGAGTGCAAAATACTGCAGTTGACTGATTATTTCGCTATTCATATTTTATTTAAATCCCTTTCTAAGAGTACTAATTTGATCATTTAAAGATTTTTCCCAATAGACTACCAGAATTTTTCTTGCTAATCTCATCATTGCTGTAACCCATATTATAAATTTGCCCTTCAATTATTACTTCTAAACTATCTATACTAAGCTTATTTATACGTAAATCTTCACCTTTTACAGTAAGCAATCCTAATTGTGTTTCTACTATTACTATCTGGTCATCGAAGCTCAGTACATCTACAACTCCTGTTATAGTGAGTTTTTCTCTGTTTTCTAATATTAAATTTTGAATTACATTTCCATTATTCTGAGGTATGTTTTTTCTGTCATCCATAGGCCTTTCCCCTTCCCTATTTCATATATTTAATTATATTCGGGTCTTGTCTATTTTAGAACAAGTTTAAAAGGATTTTCTATTAGGAATACACAGAATAAATATGGATCAAATAATTTATCGATAAGAACCTTCATAATAGACAAAACTCTTATTAATAATCAATTTTTAAAGCCTCGACATGTCGCTCTTGGTCGGAGCTCCTTCGGACTCCTCAAAAGGCGAGCTTCCAGTCTCTTTTTAAAAATGGATTATTATAAGAGTTTTTTTATATATTTATGAATTTGAAGATGCGTTATATTTTAAATAGCTGTCTATGAAGCCGTTCAAGTCTCCGTCCATTACAGCTTGAACGTTTCCTACTTCGTAATTTGTTCTATGGTCTTTAACAAGTGTGTATGGGCAAAATACGTATGAACGAATTTGACTCCCCCATGCAATGTCCATTTGAACACCTTTTAAGTCATCTATTGTATCTTTATTTTCTTTTTCTTTTAAGTCAAGCAATTTTGATTTTAGCATTTTCATTGCTGTTTCTCTATTTTGAATCTGAGATCTTTCTGACTGACATGTAACTACTATGTTTGTTGGAATGTGAGTAATTCTGATTGCTGATGATGTTTTGTTTATGTGTTGACCACCGGCTCCTGAGGCACGGTATGTGTCTACTCTTAAGTCATCTGGATTTATATTGATTTCAACGTCTTCTGTTATTTCAGGCAATACTTCTAATGAAGCAAATGATGTATGGCGTCTGCCACCAGCATCAAATGGAGAAATTCTGACTAATCTATGAACTCCCATTTCTCCTTTTAAATATCCATATGCATATGGTCCGGATACTAGAAATGTAACGCTTTTTATTCCAGCTTCGTCGCCTGCTAAGTAGTCAAGTTCTTTTACCTCATATCCATTGCTATTAGCCCACCTGCAGTACATTCTGTATAACATTTCAACCCAATCTTGGGCTTCTGTACCACCAGCACCAGGGTGCAATGTTAAAATTGCATTGTTGTTATCATATTTTCCAGATAGAAGTGTTGTTATCTCAAGCTTTTCTATGTCTTTTTCGAGATTTTCTGTTGTGTCTAAAATTTCTTTTGCTTCTGAATCTAACTCCTCCTGTTTTGTACCTTCTTGAATTTCAGACTTTACTAATTCATTTAATTCTTCTATATATTCAAATGTTGACGATATTTTTTTGTAGTTTTCTGTTTTATTTTTAAGTTCATTTATTCTTTTTAAAATTCTACTAGAATTCTGTGAGTCTTCCCAAAAAGAAGGTTCTTCCGTCTGTTTTTCTAATGTGTGTAATTCTTCCTCTAAACTAGCAATGTCAAAGAGAGTCACCTACTTCTTTTAGTCTGTTTTTTAACGATTCTAGCTTTTTAGTATTTTCGTCTAAATCAATCATTTTATCACTATCCTTTCTTTAAGAAAATTTTACATTTCAATTTTTTAGTTCTTTTTTTGCCTCTTTGTAATCAGGCATATAATATTCCACCATGTTCCAAAATTTTTTTGAATGGTTCATATGTTTTAAATGGCAAATTTCGTGCAAGCATACATATTCTATTGCATGCCTGCTGTAAGCCATCAGGTTTTGATTTATGCTTATTTTTTTCTTTGAAGAACATATTCCCCATGTTGCTTTTAAGTTCTTTATACTGCATTCTAGTGGAGCTAAGCCTGTACGATTTTTCAAATCTTCCATTGCTGACGGAACTTCTTCTGTTGCAATGTACTTATATAATTTATCGATTAATTTTTTTACATTTTCTTGTTCATTTTCTTTACAATCTTTGTTTAAATCGCAATATAAATATTTATTATCCATATTAATCTTATTTCTTTTTACATCTGTATACATTATTTTTAGTGTATATGGTTTTCCTAGCACCCTTACCGTGCTTCCGTCTTTATATGTTGTATTTACTTTTCTCGATTGTTCTTGTAATTTTTTATTTATCCAGTCAGCTTTACTATTCACAACATCTTCAACATATTTAATTGAAGAACGAGGTGAAGTTTTTATTATAACTTCACCATCTTTTATTTGAATATATGTATTTTTTATTTTTTCGTATACTATTTTGCATTTTATATCATTTATAATATGATATTCTTCGTTTTTTTGTTTCAATTTGCACTCCTAATAATTGTGTATTTTTTGATTTATTTCTTTAATTTGTTTCTGCTTTATCATTTTTTCTTCTTTTAATAATGCTGCAATTTTATCACGATACTCGTCAGGAATATATTTAGGTTCTAAATTTCCTAAACGTAATTGCTTGTATAAGAACATTACGATATTTTTTTCGGAAATCTCGTTGTTTTCACTAGTTCGAACTATTTTATCTTTATTTTCATGTAATTCTTCTGTAGGCTTTGGAAGTGCTTCTACATCTTTGTTAAAGATTCTTTTAAAGAAGTTTCTTATGTTTGTAATAAGGCTCATATTAAAACCTATCCTTTCTCATATGCTAAAAATTATTTAATCTCTACCTTCATCTTTTGAAGGGAACGAATTTCTAAGTTCTGTGTGAATATTGATGATTCTTTCTTGTGCTTTTTTCAATTTTTCCATAAGAACCTGAATTGTATCTGTTAGATCATTAACTTCAGTATTTAATTGTGTTATTTCATCTTCTAGTGCTTGTGCTCTTTCAGGAGTCATTGCTTGTATAGCATTGTTTTCTTGTACTTTTAATGAATTTTCTCGATTGTCCTGAATATTCGATGCTTCATTTATTCTAGTTTGATCATTAATTGGATAATCAAGTCCATCATCTAAGATTTCAGAACTCTCCATTTTTGCTTGTTGTTTAGCTATTCTTTTACTTGCAAGTTCATTAGCATACTTTCTGGCACCAGACTTCAACTCTGAGTAATCTGTAGTTTCTCCAGAATATAATTCAATGTATGCATATCCCTCAGAATAATCCTCTAGTGCTTCAAGAGCTTGCTCTTTTTTCTCCTCTTTAGGACTTTTTACTATAGCACTAAAAGGTTTAGTAATTTTCATAAAGATAATTAATTTTGCTATTTCGGCATCAATTTTTTCTGATGGAATTCCTTTTTGAAGCAGGGCCACAGTTATTTCGGGTTTTACATCTTCTATATATTGATTGATAGAGTAACTCGTTCTAACCAAAAAGCCATCTTTAAAATATTTAGGTAATTTTACGCCTAAACTTCTTGCTAATTTTCTAAGAGTCTTCTCATTCTCCTTCTTAATATCTATTGCTTTTGTATTGTTTTTATTTCCAACATATTTTGTTTTGGATTTTGATGGAGTATTCTTTATCTTCTTTTGCTCTTTTTCCTGTAGTATAGCCTTTGTTTCAAATAGCCATTGTAGATTTTTTCCTCTCTTATAGGTAGCTTTTTGAAATTTGTCTTCGTATAAATGCTCCAATAATTTCATCTTTTCGTCGCTTAAATATTGAGGAAAAGACGTTCTTAAGCCTAATTGATTATATCTATCAATTCCATCGCATTGTGCCAATTCTTCTTTGCTCAAGCATCCATCATTCATATGTACCGAAAAAGGTTCCATATAATTTGGAAGAGAAAAAGATATAATGCAATTTGGAAAATTTCCTTCATCTCCAGCCTGTATTTTTCTGATTGAGACATCCATCAATGCGCCATGAGATTTTTCTTCTATTAATTTATGAACGCACCAGGTTTTTATTTTAAACAATTCTTGTACCAAATGATTTGTTTGCCAATTTTGCATTCCTTCCACATTGGCACAAAATGCGTGTGCAAGCTGATTTGACAGGTACATAAAATTAGCATATTTTTCACTTTGGGAAACTTCCCTTTTTCCATTATTTCCATAAAATTGATTACTAAAATCAACATTAGAAAATCTAATCTCTTTTAATACATCTGGTAAAGCTTCGGGTTCAAGGTCCTTGTAATCAAGTGCGTATTGGTTTAACGTTGATATAAGTGTTTGTTGAATGTCAAAAAAATCAGATTGTGATAGTATATCAACTAAAATAGCGATATAATCTGATATATCTTGCTGTTCTAGCCAACCTGTCTCTTTTAATCTTTTCAAGCTTCGTACACTATTAATTTCACTAAGATTAGTAATTTCCCATTTTCTAGACAAATCTATTGTTCTTTTGGCCTCATTGGAATTTAACTCACCTATTTGGCTGGCAAATATCATTAGACGAATTAGTGTTTCTTTATTATATTCTGTTATATTCATGTTTTTAGCTGTCATTCGAGCTTTAAAATTTTTTCTCATTATGTATCTCCTAAATTATCTTTCGATGTCATTGTTTAAAGTATTCTTTATACTTCTATCAATTTTTTCGCAAGAAACTAATCTATGTAGTTCAGCTTGCACATTAGGAGGAAATTTGCTTATATCAATCCCCATACCTTTTAATTCCGAAATAGGCATTCCTTTTCTAATACATGCTTTCGCAACTTTTATTCTTTCGGCTCTGCTCAATTCTTTCATAACTAAATTTAATCCCTTCTATTATATTTCAAATTTTCTTTGCTTTTCATATTCACTTTCTAAATCTGCTAAAGGATTGTCTTCAACAGCATTTCTAACTTGTTGATCATCAACGTGAGTGTAAATTTGTGTAGTTGATATACTATCATGTCCTAATAAAACCTGTAGTGCTCTAATATCAACGTTTCCATATCTATACATTAATGTTGCGGCGGTGTGTCTTAATTTATGCACAGAATATTTATTTGTGTCTAAACCTGCCCTCAACAATTCTTGTTTTACAACATATTGAACTGTTCTATTGCTTATTCTTTCTAGTCTTTCACTTAAAAATAATGCATTCTCAGAGCCTTGTTTTATGCCTGTTTTAGGTCGTACTGCTAAGTAATTATCTAATGCACTCATACACGATTTATTTAAATATATAACACGCTCCTTGTTTCCTTTACCAGTTACATTCATTTTTGCTTCATCAAAATCTATGTCTTTAATATTTATTCCAACAAGTTCAGATAAACGCATTCCGCAATTTAAAAATAATGTAATAATTGCATAATCACGTTCCTTATTTCTCGTATCTTCGTTGTTCGTAGCAGCTAAAAGCTTTTTACTTTCTTCTAAAGAAAGATATCTAGGAACACGTACTCCTATTTTAGGTGACTCTAAATTTAGTGCTGGGTTATGGTCCATTGGCTTTGCAGCTTTTTGCGACATATATTTGAAGAACACCCTAATACTAGCCGTTTTTCTAGCTCTTGTTGCTGGTTTACTTTGACAACTATTTGCCAAATAAAACAAATATGAATGTATATCGTCTAGTTTTATTCTATTTAGTGTTTCTAAGTCCATATTATGAATATCTATTGCATCAAAATTTTTCTCATCTGTTAATTTAAAACGATACATTATATATTTCAAAAATCTATTTAAATCATAATTGTATTCCTTTACCGTACCAGGCGATTTGTTTAAAATCGAGGTTGTGTAGTCCAAAAATGCATTTAAAAAATCTGGATTTCCATCTGTATTTATCATTTTTATTGGTCCTTTGTTTTCTATCAATTTTCGGTATTTATAACCATTTATATTATAAGCCTTTTAGACAAAAAAGACAATATTTTTGTTCACTAAAAATATTCTTTGGGATAAAAAAATAATTTATAAACAGCAACGGAGCATCCGTAGAAACGAATACTCCGTTGTTGCAACATGTAAATGCAAATTAGCACATACTTGTTTTCAGCTGATTAACTTATCGGCAAACTCACATATCTTTGTTTTCCAATATTTTCCGTCACGAGAATATCTTACTTGGCTAAGCAAATACTGCATTGCTTTACTATCTATTACTTGATTTGCTTTGTTGCCAATAGCGTATCGAAATTGATTTGTAGATCCTTCTGGTGGAACCACGAGCAGAATATGTCCCTCATCTTCTACTGTTAGATAGTACTCACGAACAGCCGCACCATCAGACCATTTATCAGAAGAGGCTATAATAATCACCTGAATATTGGTCTTTTTACGCAGGTATTCCAGTCCTTGAATTAATTCTTCTTGGTTAGAAAAAATATTATCATCATGCAAATATTGCACAACTTCATACTCTCCTTCAAGTGGACTTTTTCCACCAATATCGGAATTAGGAAATATAGTTGTTAAAATTCCATATATAAATAAACATACCAGCGTACAGCACGCAATGAAAAGTGCAATATCTACATCATACCGAAATTTTCGTTCTACAAAATCTTTTAATCGTTTCATATACAGTTCATCTCCTGTTACATGTTTCCCCTTGGTTTCAAGAAGTTTTTGAACTTTCCATCAGTTTGTCAGCGAATCCACATAGTTGCCTGTTCCATTCATTACTATCTCGAGAATCTTCCACTTGTTTTATAAAGTACTTAATTGCTTTATCATCTATTACTGTATCGGCTTCATCTCCAATTGCATAATAAAACGGGTATTTCGAGCCTTCAGGCGGTACGATAAGCAACACATGTGCTTCGTCTTCCACTAAAAGATAGTACTCTTCAACGGCTTTTTTATCAGACCATTTCTCAGAAGAAGTCATTACAATCATCTGAACATTAGTCCTTTCTTTCAGGTATTCCAGACCTTGTAACAACTCGTCTTGATTTGAAAATACGTCGTCATCATGCAAATATTGCACAACTTTGTAATTGCCTTCGAGAGGTTTCTTGTCACCGATATTATCACTAGACAAAAACTTAAAAATTACAGCTACTATGATAACAATTAGGAAAGTACTCATCAATAGTATAGCACCTATATTGTCGCTATCAAATCCTCCATTCCAACTGCTTCTGTGATAGTGGGTATGCGAATGAATCCGAGCTCCTCCAGAATGTCCACCGTGTGCCATAATAGTCTCCTTTCGTTTGAAATTGTTAATAAACTATTTCCATTTTGACAGACGATCCAGATTTTTGAACACTAATCAACCGTTTCATGAGCTTTCCTCCTAAAAATAATTATTTTGTGTAGAGTCTTTTATACAGCCTGCAAAAAGCAGGTTATATACCAATATGTATCTATTTTACTACGTTTTTTCGATTTTAGCAACTATTTATTTTGTAATCAAATCTTTCGTATCTCTTGCTATCATTAGTTCTTCGTTTGTTGGAACTACCCAAACTTCTACTTTCGAGTTTGGAGAAGATATTCTTCCTTCATCTCTGAATTCATGGTTCTTTGCTTCATCTATTTCTACTCCGAAGCATTTTAAGTTTTCACATATTCTTCTTCTTGCATTATATTGGTTTTCTCCAATTCCTGCTGTGAATACGATTGTATCTAGTCCTCCAAGTGAAACTATGTATTGAGCTATGTATTGTGCTACCTTGTATGCATAAGCACTTATTGCAAGCTCTGCTCTCTTGTTTCCCTTTGCAGCTTCAGCTTCGATGTCTCTAAAGTCTGCTGATACTCCTGAAAGTCCTAATATTCCTGATTCCTTGTTTAATATTAATTCCATCTCATCTGGTGTTAAATTTTCTTTTTTCATTAAATATGTTACTATTGATGGATCCAAATCTCCAGAACGTGCACACATAGGTATTCCTCCAAGTGGAGTTAGTCCCATTGTTGTATCAACGCTTTTTCCGCCTTTAACTGCACATAAGCTTGCACCTTGTCCTAAATGGCATACTACTGTTTTTAACTCTTCTACTGGTCTTCCTAAAAGCTCTGCAATTCTTGCTGAAACATATTTATGAGATGTTCCATGGAATCCATATTTTCTTATTCCATATTTTTCATAATATTTGTATGGAATTGGATATGTATATCTTTCCTCTGGAATTGTTTGATGGAATACTGTATCAAATACTGCTACATTTGGCTTTCCAGGCATTGCTTCCATGGCAGCTCTAATTCCTGTTATAGCAGCCTTGTTGTGAACTGGTGCTAAAGCAGCACATTCATCAATTTTTGCAATTACATCTTCATCAATTATAACTGATGAGCTAAACTTGTCTGCTCCTTGAGCAACTCTGTGACCAATTCCATCAATCTCAGCTAGACTCTTTATTGTATTGTATTTAGGGTCTAATAACAATTCTGTCATAAAATCGATTGCTTCTTTATGTGTTTTTACAGGATGATCAAATCTAAATTTTTCTCCATTAACTTTATGAGTAACAAAAGATTGCTCTCCTATTCTCTCATAAGTTCCTTTTGCCATAACCTCTTCTGTGTTCATATCTATTAATTGATATTTAAGTGATGAACTACCACAATTTAAAACTAATACTTTCATTTCATAATCCTTTCTTTTCGCCCAATAGGGACGCCCCTTTTAGGGCTAAGTTAATATTTATTTCACAAGTTCCATTGTTTCTCTTGCTATCATTAGCTCTTCGTTTGTTGGAACTACCCAAACTTTTACCCTCGAATTTTCACTTGAAATTTCTTTCTCTGTATCTCTTACAGAGTTATTTTTATCTGGATCTAATAATACACCCATAAATGTTAAATGGCTACATATTCCGGCTCTAGAAATTGGACCTTTCTCCCCTACTCCTGCTGTAAATGTTATTACATCTACTCCATTCATTGTAACAGCCATTTTGGCTATGTATTGTGCTATTATGAAGTCATATTCTTTTAGTGATGAAATAGCTCTTTCATCTCCTTGCGCTATTGCTCTTTCTACGTCTCTGTTGTCAGATGATATTCCAGAAAGTGCTAATAATCCAGAACGCTTATTTAATATTTCATCAATTTGAGCAGGGTTCATATTTTCTTTAGACATCAAGTATGTTACCACTGATGGGTCTAAATCTCCAGAACGTGACCCCATCGCAACTCCGCCTAATGGTGTAAGTCCCATTGTTGTGTCTACGCTAACACCATTTTGAATGGCACACAAGCTTACACCTTGACCTATATGGCAATTTATTATTTTTAGTTCTTCTATTGGTTTTCCAAGTAATTTTGCAATCTCTAATGAAACGTATTTATGAGATGTTCCATGGAATCCATATTTTCTTATTCCATATTTTTCGTAGTATTCATATGGAATTGGATATAAATATTGTTCTTTCTTTAAAGTTTGATGGAATGCCGTATCGAATACTGCGACATTAGGTTTGCCTGGCAAATTAATTTCACAAGCCTTTATGCCTTGTAAATGTGCTGGGTTATGAAGTGGCGCAAATCTAACAGCATCTTCAATTCCTTTCTTTACATCTTCTGTTATAATACAAGATTTTTGGAATTTTTCTCCACCATGAACAATTCTGTGTCCTATTGCAGCTATTTCATCTAAACTCTTTATAACAGGATATCTTTCATCTGTAAATTGCTTTAACACAAACTTAATAGCCTCGCCGTGGTCTCTAGCAATTACGTCATATCTATACTTTTCTCCATTAACTTTATGGGTTACAAACGAATCGTAACTGCCTATTCTTTCGAAATAACCTTTTGCAATTACATTTTCATTCTCCATATCTATAAGCTGATATTTAAGAGAAGAACTGCCACAGTTTAAAACTAAAATTTTCATAAATTACCTCCTTATTGTGTTTTTCATTACCTCACTTGCAATCGAGTGTAACTCCTAGTTTATTTTTTGAGCCTGCACTGCTGTTATTGCTACAACTCCAGCAATATCTTGACTTGAGCAACCTCTTGATAAATCGTTTACAGCCTTTGAAACACCTTGGCATAAAGGTCCATATGCTTCTGCGTGTCCGAATCTTTGTGTTAGTTTATAGCCGATGTTTCCGGCGTCCAAATCTGGGAATATCAATATATTTGCTTTACCTTGTAGAGGGCTTCCTGGAGCCTTTCTTTCGGCTACTTCTGGAATAATTGCAGCATCTAACTGAATTTCTCCATCACATATTAAATCTGGTGCTTTTTCTTTCAATAATTTTGTTGCCTCTATAACTTTATCTGTTAATGGCGAATGAGCACTTCCATGTGTTGAATATGAAAGCATTGCAACCTTTGGTTCATCTCCAATTAGCTCTTTAAAACTCTTGCTTGATGATATTGCAATCTCAGATAAAGCATCTGCATCTGGATATTCGTTTAATCCAGAATCTGCAAATATAAATACTCCATCATCTCCAAACTCTTTGTCTGGCAATACCATTACGAAGAATGCAGATACCAATTTTGTTCCAGGTGCAGCCTTCAAAATTTGAAGAGCAGGTCTTAATGTATCTGAAGTTGGGTGTGATGCGCCAGAAACAAATCCGTCAGCATCTCCTTCTTTTACCATCATTGTTGCAAAGTATCTGCTATTTGTTTTCAATAGCTCTTTTGCTTGGTCTAAAGTCATACCTTTATTTTTTCTTAATTCGTATAAATCGTTAGCATATTTGCTAAAATCAGCAGAAGTCGCAGGGTTTACAATTTGAGCTCCATTTAAGTTTATATTATTTTTTTCAGCTAATTCATTTATTTCTTGTGGATTACCTATTAAAATAATATTAGCAAAGCCTTCCTTTAGAACTATTTCTGTTGCCTCAAGAGTACGTATATCTTTACTCTCTGGAAGCACAATAGTTTTAATGTCTTGCTTTGCTTGCATCTTCATTTTTTCTATAAATGTCATGTTTATTTTTCCTCCTATCAGTACTTAACTTTTGACATCTATATTATATATTCAAATTGTGTAAAGTACAAGAGAAAAATTACATAAAACTTCTAATATCGGCTTAATTTTCTAGTAAAATTTTCTTCATTTCAACAATATCATAAAATGGAACATTAATTCCTCTTTCTGCTAGTTCTACTACCCTTAGAGATGTTACTATAACTTTATCTTTTACCGATGTAGGAATTTCTACATCTTTATTTGAATTAACATATTTATTTTCTATGTAAATCTCTTTTGTTGGAAATATGTTCTGTATTAAAAATACTGACTTTTTGCCCAATACATTACCAAAAACAAAATTATATACGGGTCTATTTCTGTTTTTTATCTTCTTTGCTTCGTATAATTTTTTATATTTTTCATATTTTGTAGAAATTGGAACAAACCAAATTATATCTTTGTTTTTTCTATCTCTAAAGCAAAAATAGCAAGGTCTTTTATTACCGTTTTCTTTATTTACCATTAGACCATAACATTTAAACACTTCAAAAAATTCATCTTTTATAAAATAGAATTTTCCATCCTCTATAAGCATAGCTACACCCCTTTTATGCAAATATGGGATCTATTTTTATAGACCCCATATTTTACTATAATTATCATTTTTTCACCTGCACATTTATATCTCGCAAGCAGGGTTGCGGTTCACATTCTCTCACCTATAAACTTATATTTCGCAAATAGGGTTGCGGTTCACATTTTTATTATAGTAGATATTAAATATCCTCTACTAGTATATTCATTATACTAGCTTTTTATGATTTTATCAAGTTATTTTCAAAATTTTTCAAATATTATGTTATAATATTTATATAATTAATATAATGAGGTTTAAAATGATTTTAGAATATATAAAAAATAATGATAATTATAATACCGTAAGGCAAGTTGTTACTGGAAAATTTAATATTTCGTACAACCTTCTACTTAAATTAAAAAAGAATAACAAAATTTTATTAAACGGATGTTCAACATATCTAGATAAGGAAATTATCGATGGAGACTCTATTACTATCAGCATCGATTTTGAAGAAGATAATTCTAATATTGTACCAACTAAAATGGATTTATCTATTTTATATGAAGATGAATATTTACTCATAATAGACAAACCAGCTGGAATTCCAGTTCATCCATCTATAATTCATTTTGAAGATAGTCTATCTAATGGAGTAAAATATTATTTTGATACAATAAATCTTCATAAAAAGATTAGACCTGTAAATAGATTAGACAGAAATACTTCCGGAATAGTTATCTTTGCTAAGAACGAATACATTCATGATATGTTGTCTAAGCAGATGCAAAATAAGCAATTTAAAAAAGAATATATTGCTATATGTGAAGGTATTTTTGATAAAAAACAAGATACAATTAATGCTCCAATTGCACGTAAAATAGATAGCATAATAGAAAGATGCGTCTCTCCTAACGGAGATGTTGCAATAACTCATTATTCAGTCTTAAAAGAATTTTGTAAAAATAATGAGACCTTTTCTGAAGTTTTAGTAAATTTAGAAACTGGCAGAACACATCAAATAAGAGTACATATGGCATATATTGGGCATCCAATCGTTGGAGATAGTTTATATGGCAATGAGTCTGATTTAATTACTAGACAGGCCTTGCATGCTTATAAAGTTGAATTTATTCATCCAATTACAAATAAAAAGATGGAGATTCAATCAGTCATACCAAAAGATATGGGGATTTTATTAAATTAATTTTTCAAGACTAAAAGACTGAAAATTTTGCAAAATTTTAAAGACTGGAAATTTTAATTAGTTTCCAGTCTTTATATCTTCTATTAATTTTAGTACATCTTTGCTATTTGAAAATGCCATGTCTGAATTTGTAATTTTGCTACTTACTTCTTTTCCAAACCATTTTGGAAGTTCTGTGTTATATGCTTGCTCTTCGCTCGAAAACTCTATTTCGGCAAATACAACGCCTTCATAAATTCCGTGAAATACGTCTAGTTCGATCTTTAAATTATCCATGTATGGAATTATGTATCTCGTTTTTTCTATTGTATTATATTTAGAATTAAGTTGTTTTCTTAATTCTGCATAGTCCTCTTCTGATATTTCTCTTTCTATCTCATTTACACTTATTCCTACTTTTGCTGTTTTTATTGTATATTTAAATTTTTTTCCTTTTGCAGTTTCTATTTTTCTTATTCTTACTACCGAAAATTTATCTATATATAAATAGTCCTGAGCCATTTTTTTATAT
>UMKK01025272.1_pt1 | contig 24004 bp, 15 predicted proteins | sample 1966281 | NCBI WGS metagenome assembly UMKK01 (sample SAMEA4836175, study PRJEB28245) | human gut metagenome | biome: gut microbiome; material: fecal sample | place: Denmark | collected 2008 | reverse complement strand
CTGAGTGCGGCTGCCGCAAAAGCTATCCATATTGCAAGCCACGATCTTTTAAGCTTTTTTATAAATTGGTCTTTCATAACAGCCACCCTCCTCTCTATTTTGTGATTTATTACTTTCTCTGAACTGTCAGGTAGACCATATCAGTTTCTTTATTGTTTTGGACTTTATCATTCCATTTTACTCTGATTATAAAATAATCGCAAAACGGATCTTTATTGTCAATTACCGTCAGTGTATCCGATTGCCAATAAAGTGCCTCGGCATTTTTCTGAACATTGCCGTAGCTGTCATAGGACTTTTCGTGAAGTGTGCTGTTAGCAAGTATCTCCGAGCCTTGCTGATTGAGATAACGTCCCGAGATCTTATTGCCGTCTATTTTGTAATAAAACGTTTTATTCTCTTCATCTGAAACATAAACGACAGCTTCAGATTTTTCAGTTTCACTGACGCTTTTCGCACGATATATCTCATACTCAAAAGGGATATTCGTTGTATGTGCAAGCTGTATTTGATATTGTTGCACGTCTGCCCCGCCTATGCCGAAAACAAAGTCTTTATAACTGCCGTTCTCAACGTCTATATCTGCCATTTCAAGATTTGCCACAGATTCTTTGTTTCCTGCGGTGATATAAAGCTGAGTAGGGGCATTTATTTTTGTTGTAAGAGCAATAGAACGTTTGTGAGTAAACCACGCATAAACAGGCAGTGCCACAAGCAGTACCACCGAGATGGATACTGCTATGACTAGCTGGAGCTTCTTCTTTTTTTCTAATTTTCTGAATTTTCCAAAAATGCTTTTTGTCATAATTTTCTCCTGAAAATGCCTGCTTATTATGAATTTATAAAGCCTGTTTCTATTTTTGCGTTTGTGTAAACAACATAGTCGCTTGAGGTAGTTCCATTAACAACTGAGTTGTTGTCATTAAGCAATACTGCGGTAAGCTCAACTCTATAGTTCGCATAGGTAAGTCCCTGCTCCTCAAAAGCCTTACCTGTTTTTACTGTAAATTTCGTAACGGCTGTGCTTTGTTCTTCGCCATTATAGTTAGTGGTAAAAACGCACTCCTTGCCATTCAGACCGCTGCTTGATGTGGCGTTTTCCAAAGTAAAGCTACTGAGATATTTGCTAATATCGTTTGTCTGCTTATAATCGCCACTATTGTCCTTAACATACAACCTCATTGTATACTGTATTTTTTTGCCACTGTCCTTTGTTGATCGGCTCAAAGCAGACAGATCATAGATAGCATTTGCTGTTATTGCCATTTCTTCTGTAGTCATATCTTTGGCATTGATACCAAGCTGCGAAAATGGTGAATCCTTCGACTCAAGAACCGTTGACTCTGCAACGTTATAGTTTAGCTGTGCCACCGTCATTGCCTTTCTATAGTAGCGTCTGGCAGGCATAACTCCACTTGCAGAGATAGAGCTGTTCTCAATATTGTTCTGGCTATATGCAACATAAGACGCCGCATTTACTCCTATACCGGTTTTGGTATCCCCGTCCTTACGCTCAGGAAACTGATCTATGATCCCTGCAGTACCATAAGTTAAGCTGATATCAGCCTTGACAGTTATAGAGCCATTTGTGTCACTATTGATATAATCGTAGACCGAATCGGGATACATCAGCATATAGCTGTCTTTAGCTTCTGAAAGTGTCTCAGTCTTGCTTATTTTTGCGTTTGATAACTCTGTGTCTGAACTGTTTAAAATGCTGTAATCAACATTCACCGAAGTTCCTGCAATGATCTTTGCATTAGCTCCCGCATCGTTTTCATCAAAGTTCTTCATAGAGAATTTAAACGCCTGATACATATTGAAATCGTCACTCTTATAGCCATTAAATGTATCTCTAAGGCTCGGATCAATGCTTATCTTTGACGTCATTGTCGCACGGACAAAATTATTTGACGCTGTTATCTCCTCTGGGTCATGAGCCGTCACACTTACTAGCTGTGTAAAAAAGTTTGCAATAACATATGCGCCAGTGTCATTATTTGTCACTTGGACAAGGTTTGTAGGGATATTGCCATTGAGTTTTCTTGGCTTATTACCGCTATAATAATTCACAAAGTTCTTGATGACTTTTTTTGTGCTTCCCGTTTCCGGAATATTGATAGTGAGATAATAGTTCTCGCTTATTATCATTTCGTCATTATCATTTTTTGGTGTATCACTATTCGCTGAAACAGTTATCTTATAAGTGCCTGTTTCAGCCTCCCCAGCAGGTCTATAATACTTGCCGTCGCTTGTTTTTACAGTAGCTGTAGCTTCATCATCTGCCTCAACAAGTGTTCCGTCAGATGATTCTTTAGCTGTTACCGACGCATATCTTAACAGTACATCATTCATTGTAACCGGTTTAAAGCCACTTATATTTGTCAAGTCAAGCTCACCAGTTGTTTTATTAAACTTAGCATCACTTGCGGTAGAATGATAAGTCTTGTCATTGTTATTTGCATCAACAAGAGTTAGCTTTGTATCATCGGTAAGCACACCACTGTCAGTGGCACTATCACCAATAAGATAAAGCTTTTTATCAAAGCTCCAAAGCAGACTGTCACCGTTATTGAGCATTTTTTCCCATTCGTTAGCGGATTTGTAATAGAAATATTTAAAATAAGTAGTAACAGGTGCATCAAAGCTCTCAAAAGCAAGCTTTGTTTTATCCGTATAGTGAGAATGGTTATAGTCTGTGCCTGAGATAACGTAAGATTGGAAGCTGAAATCAAGCACCTTTCTTACAAAAACAGGAATATGAAGTCTAAGAGCAGTTTTGCCACTTCCCGTTGGGTCGATATAATCAAGAGTAATGACAGTAAATCTGTTTGTGCCGTCATTGTCATACTGACCGTCTGTGACCTTGAAATATCCTGTCTTGCTGTTAAACGTAAAAGTGCTTTTGTCTGATTTTTTCAAAACATCGTTATCATACACATAAGTCGCTGTGCTTACATTCATAAGATCTGTTGTTTTCAGCTTATTTGAACTGCTGTCGCAAACATCACAATTTGTCAGAACTGAGATATACTTTGCGAGCATTTGTGTGATATTCAACGATGAGTTATCATCAATAAGCAGAACAGGAAGATCGTTCAGCTCCTGAACATCAAGCTCAGAGGCCTGACGAAATGTTGTAAGCTTTGAATTAGCCAGATCCTCTGCATATGTCTTTATGGTACTGTTTATGCCATAGGATTTTTTCTTTGTGCCATTCGTATAAGAAGCAGCGTCACTAATGATAGTCTGCATATTTCCGCCAACAAGATCGCCTGTGAAAATTTTATCTCCAATGGTTTTGCTTGGATTTATATTGACATAAGGCGAATAGATATCAACGTGCGTGCCGCTTCCCTCGCCGATATTTTTGGTATTGTCCTGAGTACCATTGTAGTCGGAGTGAACTGCGGTGAAGCTGGCAGGTATCTGTGAAGCATTATACTGTATATCAGGCAAACAATCCGTGTTATTTACCGATACTCCGATAAATTTGGATGATAGATTTTTATCATTGTTCCAACCTATCAAGTTAGAAACAGACACGCTATTGTTGCCTCTTACATAGCCTAATTTATTTATGAGAATATCATAAGCATATGTGCTTCCACGGTCATTATGACCGATCACGCCGCCTGCACCTGCACCATTGGACTTATCTTCTGCTGACAGAGTAACATTGTTGACTTCACAATCAGATATCTTCAGATCACCATTAGCTTTTATACCAACATAACCTCCGATACCTACATCACCATTTTTAGCAGTTGGTATACCTATCGTTGCATTTTTTACGGCAGACTTTGATATGGTCACAGCCGCATTCTGTGTGCCGACCATTCCGCCTGAGCTTGTATAACCATAGACGCCGCAAGCTGATGTTTCAGACGTTTCTCCATAGTAACAATCATTGATAGACAACTGGTTTTTGTTTATTCCAACGAATCCACCGGCATTACTACCATAAACATCGACGCTGACGCTTGTGTTTGTTATTGTGCAGGCTCCGTTAGACAGTCCTATAAGACCGCCCTCGTTCATTGTCTGGATTGCAAAGGGTTTATTGTCTTTTTTTGAACCGATAAAGCTGTCTTTATTATAGGCTGTAAGCTGAACATTGCTTATTGTCGTTTTGATATTTGCAGAACCTGCGATTCCACCTACGCCAAACCAAGTTTTTGTGCCTTTATCAAGATTAGCAAATTCAACTTTATTAATTTTTATCTTAGAATCCTTAACAGAGAATTCGTTGCCTTTCTGAGAATTTCCCACAAGACCGCCTGTTTCAAATCCGCCATACACATAAACGCCACTGTTTTCAGACTTAACGTTACTTATATTGATATCATTTGTTGACTTTCCTATAAGTCCTCCCACAGTATATGCGCCATATATTTCAAGATCAGTCAATGTTATTCCGCTAAACGTGCAAGAACTCTGTACTCCGCCAACAATACCACCTGTAGAAAGGTCTTCATTAACATACGATTGTCCATCGTTGTTATACGTCTTAACGCTGATCTTGCCGGAAAGCTTAAGGTCATTTACAATTAAAGCATACGTTGAACAGTTTATCAACCCAACTCCTTTTACGGAGGCAAATGCGGTACGATATTTATAGTTATCCACATCTTGAAATTCAATAGTGCTACCGCTCTTGTTATCCGTTATTTTCACAGCATAGGCTTTTATATCTGTATCGAGCTTTATAGTCTTATCATTTCCCTGGATAGTTGTCAAAGACAAAGTATAATCACATTTAATGTCGCCCAAGTTACTATTTGTTGCATCAAACAACTGATTTATACCACGAAAACCGGTTTCGGTGAGGTCATAGGTTCCATTTCCTGTGAGATTAACAGTAAAGTTCTTTTTTGAATCGTGTGCCCACTTTGCTTCATAAAGACCTTTTTCACTTGGCTTTGTATATTTTTTTAGCATTACAGAATTTTTCTTTTCATATTCCTTGCTTGTAGCCGTAGCCTTTTCAAGTCTTTGATAATCTGAGATCGCAGTTTTGTAATCTGTATCATCAGATGTCAATACAGCTGAGCCAACTTTTGAATAGTCTGCATTTCGGGTAAAAGTATAATGACCATAACCGCAAGTATTGTTTTTACCGTCTGTATATCCCATACCAGACTGTGATATGATAGACAACATAAACAACGCTTGTGCATTAGGCACTTCAATAGTATTGGTCGTGCCGGCAATAACATTTAATTTCTCATCATCACTTAGCTCACTCTTAAACTGCGTGATGAGATAATTTTTCCTGCCATTGTTAAGGTTAGTTGACTTACCAAACGTTGTTCCCTCTTCGATAGCAAAGCCGTTTACAACTCTGCCTATATATGGATTGATAAAAAGATTGGTATATACGTCTTCACCCACTGCCTCAGTATTGTTGGTTGTAAGCGCACTATATTTGGCAACGTTGTTCATATTTCTGAAAATAACGCCGCCGTAAACTATGGCACCAACATATCCACCTGCAGTAATGAGATGTTGTTTGCTGTTATCGTTATTTGCAAATGTTATCTTAGGATTTGTTACCTTGACATTATCAATGATATTATCTCCACCGAACACAACGCCCATAACACCACCATAATACTCCGTCTTTCCGGTACTATAGTTTAATTTATTATTATTGTTTTTTGAAAGCGTTACTTCTTTGGTATATTCTATATTGATATCTTTTACAACACTTCCGCTGCTGAACCTGATGAGCGGGCTTGCAGAATTATTGGTGATAGTTGGATATTTTCCGTTGGATTTCTTCTGTCCAACAATAACGCCCCTGAAAACGTAACTGTTTGATGTTCCGCCAAGACCTGCAAAAGAACTGCCGAGAACTATATCATCATTTATCTTGTAATAAGCCTCGCAAAGATATTTGATCATGTTATCTTTTGAAACATTTAAAACATTTTTCGTTCCGCTTACGAAATTGCCTGTTCCATCATAAGTATAAGTTTTATGATTAGTGCCTTTACAAAAAGCACTATTAGCATTAACAGTCGATTTATCGGCAGAAACATTTGCATTATAGTTTACTTGCCAGCCATTTGTAGGTGCGGTTGTACTGATAACTCGTGCGACCTCTGCAAGTGTAGAAGCGTCAAGGATATATGGATCAGAGTATGTTCCGCAACCCTCGTCCAGATATGGTCGCTCAAGGTTTACGTCTATCTCATCATAGTTTTGGGCGGTATCATACGATTTAGCAACATATGGCTTGTAACTAGCAAAGCTATATTCCTCTGTTGCGTTATTTTTGTCAGGAGAAGTATACCTGTCATCCCTACTCCAATCACCATGATATTTATTCTGCCTGCTCACATCATCTACACGATTCTTTTTGGTGTCAGACACTTCTTTTCCGTATGTTACATTATGCTTAATATTGCCAGCTGAGTCTGTACCCCAATCGTCGTCCCATTTATAGTTGTATATTGCAGAAGAGCCTGCTCCGTCAGAATGCTGAAAGCTTTCAAGCAAAGTAGCATTTTTGAAAATTGAATTTACATCACTTGCGTCAAGCTTGATATTTGAGAAAGTCAGAGATATATTTTGACCCTTTTTGCTTCCTACATCGCCTATAAGGCTTGTTGCAGTATAATCCTGACCGCCTTTATCATATTTAGCAGTAGTCATACTGTGTTTTTTCTGTGACACATTCTGTATAGTGATCTCTGTCATGTTGCCTATCTTATTTATAAGCAAAGGGGCATAAGAATTTTCACCATTTAAACTTAAAGAAGTATCATTCACATACAGATCATCAAGAACGATACTGCCGGTAATTTTGACAGATTTTTTTGAAGTATTGGTGTCGTCAGCAACCGAGCCGCAAACCAATGCACCTGAACCACCATTCACCTTACCGATATTTCCCTTAAAGGTCATTTTACCACTTATGGTAACAGTTCCATTTTCATTTCTGAAAAGTCCAGATTGCATCATGTAATGTTGATTATGGTCATTAGTTAAATTTGTTCCATCTATTCCGTCAGTTGTACGGGCATAATTGTCACTATTACTGCTTGATACCATTTCAGACTGATTAAAGCCATTATTTTCAAAAGTAATAGTTGAATTTGATTTTATATTACAACCATTTGTATCAACTGGATAAAATGAATATCCTGTCAAATCTATTTCTGGATCTGTTGGAAAATCTATATTTGTGCTATTAATATATGCTTTTATATTATTTGCCGCAAAAAGCTTTGCGCTCCACTCAACAGCCTTAGCTCCGCCTGTGGTGGCTTTACCGTTTTTATATACATCAAGGTTATAATAATATCTTGCCCAAGAATTGTTTTTCCACACAGCACCATTATTTGTTGTTTGATTTTGATAGGTATTGCAGTTCTTTCCGTCCATATACAGCAAACGCTCTCCGTCCGCTGTAACAGCAGGAATTGAAATTATGGCTTGACGATTAGACATAAAACTAGCTGAAGAAGAATAATAAATACTACAACGAGCTATCTCATCAAAATACGAATAGCTTGGGCTTATATTGATCGTAGTATTATGTAAGATCTTATATCCATCAGGTTCAGTAAGTTCAAAATAAGTTGCATCTCGTGAGCTTCTGTAATTATTGACATTTTCACCTTTAAAATAGTCAAAGCCATAAGAGTCATAATCTCTGCCAAAAAGAGTTGAGGCAAGCATGCCGAAATTTATACATTTTGTTGCTTTCACTGTCACACCGTCAAAGCTAACCTCTTTTATGCTCCAATAACCTGTTGTGGAAAGTACAAGGCCGCCCAGTTCTGTGCCATTGTTCACTGTTAATCTTGAATCGTTTACATTCAAACTATTCAGATCAATTTCTACTCTATACCAGTTATGCCCTAAAAATCCACCGCTATTTGATTTACCACTAGAATTTATTGTTAAAGCATTAATATTAACATTGGTGATAGATATCTTATTAGGTACAACAGAAGCTGAATTATCCTTAGCACCGACCTCTGCAATAAGTCCGCCAACTCTAGAGTTACTTCCTGTGTGTTTGTCAGTTATCTTTCCGCCAACAGTGACATTATCAAACTTAATACCAGTTGTAGGCTTTGATGTAACAGCTCCTACCATTCCGATAACTCCGCCAAGACAAGTACAATCTACCTTTGTTGTGCTATTATTGTATGTAAGATTTGCTGTTACAGCAGAATTAGTGAACGAAACTTCACTTGTGGCGTCAGCAACATATCCAACCAGACCTCCGACAAAATTAGTATACGCACCACTTGGAGATGCGGTCACATCAGCGGTCACTTTGTCAATAGTCAAAGCTCCGCTGTTGTATGCAGATACAGAACCAATATAACAAGCATCACCGCCAGAAACATTGTCACCGACAATATTAAAGTTTGAAACAATCGTTAAATCGCTTATTTTTGCACCGCTTGTCTTTGCAAAAAGTCCGTTGTGAGTATGGAAAACTATTTTATCATTTTCTGTTCCCACTGTCATGGTAAGTTTATGACTATTGCCAGTAAGCGTGCCTGTGAATGTATCCTCACCATTATCACGCATAAATCCGGTTAGACCTGTGTCGCTTATATCAACATCTGCACTAAGGCTGATATTTGCCGCAAGCATATCTGCCCTACTAGCACCGCTATACTTAACAAAAACATTGCTATCGTGCTGCATTATCAAAGCTGCACGGGCAAAATCTGCCCTATTGCTTATGGTTATATTATTATTAGGAAATCCATTTATTGTAACAGTATGCCCTGATCCATCAAAAGACAGAACACCGTCAGCACTCTCAAGCAGATCGGAATTGTTAAGTCGAAGCACTCCGCCCCAATCCATATCGTCTATGACTTTTGAAGATGTCCTTGTAAATGACCAGCCGCTTAAGCTATAGATCAAAGCAATGCCTCTATTTCCTACTATCTGACATCCGTTTTTGTTAGGGTCTTTAGGATAAAAGCCTGAAAGGTCTGTTTCACCGCCAAGCCTTACAACGCCATTTTTATTAAATTTGCCAACAATGCCACCTACGCTCTGGTTTGCAGAAACATCATTTGCCGTAACTGTGACTTTGCCGCCAACATCAATAAAAGCCTGATCTGCATAGCCCACAAGTCCGCCATAATTATTTTGTGATGATGTGGGATTATTAATACGTATAGTGGTATTCTTGACGCTTACATAAGCCTTGCTGTTATCACCTATCTTACCAATAAGGCCGCCAAAATCAAGGGCATTGCATGAGCCAGTCACTTTTACAATGATATCACTTAGTGCTAGTTCAGAGCTAAGAGCATTGGCAGAATATCTTCCGACAATACCACCATAAAAGCCTGCCCTGACAGTGCCATTGAAGTTTGAAGTAATAGTATCATTAGCGGTGCCTGTGATACTAATTTTTGCACTATCTGCGCTGTTTGTCAGCACTCCGAAAACAGAGCCAACAGCCGCACTGTCAGCGGTATCTCCTGATGAACAAGCAAGTGCCATTTTCATGCCACTGAATTTTGAAATATCAAATTCTTTACTGTCGGCTTTACTGTATGTATAAGAGCCGAAAAGACCGCCCGCAGTTACAGAGCCTGTAACGCTTCCGGTCATGGTAAGGGTGACACCTTCGCCGACATTTATTTCTGCATTCTCTGCACTACCCACAAGTCCGCCCGCGTTGTTTGCGGATACATTTACGCCTGTCAAGGCATCGCACTTGTCAATGTTCAGCGTTGCGCCAGCACTCATTTTTCCGACAAATACACCTGCGTTAGATTTGCCGGAAACGTCAAGTGAACTACTTAACAAGCTTACAGCAAGACTTGTGTTTTCGTCCATAGAGCCACAAGCAAGACCTGCATTATCCCCGCCTGATACTTCCACCTTGACATCATTACTTAGAGTGATATCCAGATCGACCGTTGCTCCATTTTTCATATTGCCTATAACAGACGTGAAGGATTTATAATTTGTAGCACCTGAATCATCTACAGGATCAGCTTTTATTTTCCACTTATTAGCTGAAGCCACATCACCGTGTATAACATTCTCAGCAAGCAAAGCTGAATTTTTTTCTTCCGGTCTAGCAAAAATAATAGTATCTAAATTTGCACTGTCACTAAGATATTCAAACAGAGCAAAATTAATAGGAAGATTAATAGCTGAACCCTCATTTGCTTTGACTGTTCCCATGAAAGGATATTCTTCATTGCCAAGTCCTTTTTCTATTCCTGTAAAATCAGAAGCCTTAAACTGAGATTGGTTGTTTGAAAACAATACAGTGATTTTCTGATAAACAGAAGGATCTGCATTAAGAAGCTTTTTAAAATCATCTGCATTCTGTATCGTAAAAACGCCATTTTTGATATCGTTAGTTATGTCAGTATATGTATCTTCCGCCATAGCCGTAATAGCGTTGGTGACAGTTGATACCATTTTAGACACAACACCTGAAATGTCTGCAAGCGGCATACTCGTGACAAGCAATACGGCAGCGGTAACTAAAGAAATAACATTCTTGCGATACTTGCTGTAAAGCTTGTGGCATATTCTATTAATTTTCTGATTTCTATTAGCTTTCACTTTCAACTGCCTCCGTGCAAAGTTAATATTCTTATCTATACGTTTAGTTCAACAAGGATATATTGCACCTTTGTACCTATCTTTTCGTCAGCGTCATTATACATGGAGCTTAGTGATGATAACTGTGCTGTGCTGTATTTATCACCATTAAGTATATTCTCAATAACCTTTTTATTTTGTTCTTTATCGGCATCACCTGACAAGAACAAGCTTAAATTACCCTTCATATATTCCGCACAATTCAAACGTTCTTTACTGCCATCATCAAACAGCACGTTTTTTTCTGTCAGATTTTCATCTGTGCTTTTCATTAGTATCTGACCAAGCGTGTTCGGCCACACCCAATATACGTTCACTTCCTGCGGAACGTCTACTTTACAATCTTTAAACGTCCTTGTGAATGTTTCATCATGAAGAAAATCGGAATATGTGTGATTGTTCTCATCATATTTCTCAAAAAACATGATATGTCCATTCATAAATCTAGTTACTTCTTCTTCAGTAATCTTTTCATAAGAAACAGCGTCTTCGTTTTTATTCTCTGCATACCCCGTGATACTCAACTTGAACTGTATCTCCATTTTCCCCGACTGGTTCGGGACAACATAAAAAGTAAGCTTTCCATGACTACCAGGATTAATACCATTCGTCATACCGCTTTCTTCATCAAGAAGCCAGTAGATCTTGTCGTTCTCGTCAGAAGTGATGTTGCTCCCATCAGACACCTTAGAGTAGTCATTGCTGTCAAGTATCTCAGCTTTAAGCACATTGGCACTGCCTACTGTTTTCAGTTCAAATGGCGAATCTACACTTTTCATTCCAAATGAATCAAGATCAAGGGCTTTATCAATGGTAAACCAAGCCAAGCTGACCGCAATAAGTATAAATGCCAGCACTGCAACTGGTATTATTTTTATAATAAGCAGTTTGCGTTTCTTCTTTTCTTCCTCGCTGTCTGCTTTCTCTATCACTTTATGCTCAGCCACTTTGGCGACCTCCATTATTTCATCGAGTCAAGCTCTTTCTGCAATTCTATCATGTGGTTTCTGCAAGCGGTTATCTCGCCTGTGTATTTGTTGAACCACTCAACGTCCATTTCGTTAGGCTCTTCCTGCAAAAGAATTGCCTGAACAAGTGCTGATTGTGAACGTGATCTCTTACGCTCTATCTCCTCGATAGTAAGTCTGCATTTATTTATTTCTCTTTTAAGCTGCCCTTTACTGCTCACGTTATTGTCCTCCTTGCATTAATTTCCCATTTTATCAACCGAATCAACTATCTCGTTGACTTCCCTATAGCCTTTGTCAAGATTTTCGGTGATATGGTCAAGTGCTTTTTTTACGTCCTCAAGTTTGCCCTGCATTTGTTCGGGATACTTCACAAAGCAATAATGAAGCTCATTTATAGCCTTCTGCTCATCAGTGTAATCGTCGATAAGAAACACCAGCGACCTTGCCGCACCCATGTCCGAAAGTATCATGTTATATCTCGTTGGAAGATCCTTGCCGCTTTCAAGATAAGTGTCTATCTCCTCAGAGGCGGCAGAAAGATTTTCCATATACTTGCTTATGTAAGTCTTTCTGACTTCCTCGGACTTGTCCATATAAAGCCCGATAAAAACGAACAGCCCTGCAAGTGCCGCAATACAAATAACGATAGCCGTTATCATTTTAGCCTTCATTATCTTTTCCTGATTCAAAGCTGTTCGCCTCCTTTTTCTCGTTTTCCTGCATTTTCAGCCGCTGAACTTCCTTTTCAACAGCCTCACGCATAAGCTTCTCTTTTTCTTCCTCAGCCGCTTTCAAGGCTTCCTCACGGTTTGAATATATTTTTATCTCAGCGATAGTTTTTACCTCATACACCGCCATGCAAACTGTTGGGATTATCACAAGCAGTATGAGGAGCTTCTTTGTTGATGCAAATGACCCAAGCCACTTGAAAAATCTGAGCTTTCCATAGTATTTTCCAATAATGCTGACTTTTTGCACCGTCACGCTGTCCTCTATTTTGTTAGCATCGCCTTTAGTAACAAAAGTGCCGTCGCTCAAAACCTCAGATATCCTGTGAGTATTTATCTCGCCTTTAATACTATCATCTTGAGAGTAGAACGAAATGATATCCCCTGCCTTTAAGCTGTCAGTATCCGTCCTTTTGATGTAAATATAGTCACCCTCATGTATAGACGGCTCCATACTTCCTCTCACGACCTTCAGTACGCTGTAACCAAAAATGCTTGCTGTTTTGCCGATACAGCCGCAGACCATTATGTACACCGTCACACTCAGCAGTGCCGCAAACACAGCAGAGCCAAGTATTGTCAAAGCTATTTTTACTATCCTCAACGCCTTGCCGATGATAACGACTCTCCCTCCGTGTTATTGTTTGCTATATTTCTCTTTCAAATGCCTTGCCATTCTGCCAACTGCTGAAACATGATACTCCTTATAGAGTCGTTTCATTTCAGTGTCGATAGCTTTCTGCTCCTCAGCGGTGCGCTGTGGCGGAATATATGGTCTTGGCGGTCTGTTCTTTCGCTCAAGACGTTTTCTCTTTTTAAACTGCCTGTTTTTGATATGCCTCTTTACATCATATTTCAGATACGGAGCATATTTTTCATAGATGATCTCAATTTCACGCTCTGCACGTTTTCTCTCTGCCTCAGCCAGTTCTTTTTCCTTCTTGACTTTGAGCATCCTGATATAGTCTGGATTATCCGTCACAACAGGTATGATCCCAAATGCGTGAGCCAGAACATATGTTATGCCACGTTTTGCCATGTAATATGGATTCTTGGAATATTCTTTAAATATCTCATTGATATTTTTATTTTCAAAGCTTTCACGTTCAGCTTTAAGACGCTCAGCACGTTCACGCTCACGGCGTTCCTGCTCACGCTGCTGTTGTGCTTCTTTCGCCTTTTTTGCAGCGATCTCAGGGGACTCATATTCTGACACAAAGCTTGAAGACACGGCTTCTTCATTCGTGCTGATCTGCTGATCCATAGCAGATCCAAGGCTGCTGCGGACGAGCTTTTTCTCCTCTCGGATCCTAGCTCTTTCCTCACGGACACGCTGCTCCTCTTCACGGCGCTTACGCTCTTCCATTTGCCTTTTGCGTCTTGCGATATGCTTGATCTCTTCCTCTTTTTCACGGCGTTCACGTTCCTCACGCTCCGCCTTTTCTCTTGCAGCCTGCTCCGCCTGCTGTTTTTGGATAAGCTCCAATCTTCTGCGTTCAGCTTCCTCATGCTCCAGCCTTATGCGCTCTTCTTCCTCACGCCGCTGACGCTCAAGTTCCTCCTGCTCGGCACGCTTTCTTTCAGCTTCTGCAGCCGCAAGCTCCTCAGCCCTCTTACGGTCTTCCTCATCTTTGAGAAACTGCTTTTCTATCTCAACTATACGGTCAAGCTCTGCCGTAAGGTTTCCTGCCTCTTCGGCAGTCATACCCATATCTGTCTTACTTGCACTACTTTGTTCACCCTCGCCAACTATGACATCATATTTATCAGACGTCTGCTTATCAAAACGCCTGACAACCTTTGGTGCGAGGGTCTTGCTCTTTATAGTTTTAAGCTCCTCCGACTTGTCTGCCCCATGGGTATATGAGCGGAAAAGCATATAGTTCATTGCGGTCAGACCATATATATCCTCGATATAAGAATCATCAGGTCTTTGTGCAGTATCGGAAACGTTGACCTCGTAGCCTGCCTTATCGTAGCTTTCGATAAACTGCCAAAGGGTAAGACACGCCATAAGGTCCACATTTTTAGTGATAGCGTTTGTTCTCATAACAGGCGGTCTGATAAAAGCGTTGCCAAGAGTGGTACAAAGCACTGAGCCTTTATAGCCCTCGATAGCCTTTTTGACCCTTTCAAGCCTCGTCCAAACGTCAGTATCATTGCTGCCGCCGACAAGACTGTCAACAGTTTCTATCTTAAAACTAATGTTGACCTTTCTGCCGTCGCCGCTGTCAGCCACGGTATCGTAATTAAAAGAATAAGCCTCCTGCGCCTCTGCGGTCTGGACAAGCTTATTGTATCTTATATTTATAAAAATGTATAGCCTGTCGATAAGGGTATTTACAAATCTATTTTCATATGTATCGAGAGTTTCCTCTTTATGAATGTTGAGTATCTTTGACGGAGTTATCTTTCCGGTCTTTTTGTCGATATCCTGAATAAGATCGGTGTGCTGTCCCAGATGTTTTATGGACTCTACCGTTATTTTCCTTGACATAGCGATAGGCACGATCTCTTCCACTTCTTTAATGGTGTTTCTTGGATTTCTTATTACCGTATCAAGATGTGGCAGAGCTTTTTCTATCTCTGTGAGCCAGGACGAATCTATATTCTTCTCGATTATCTTACGATTAAAAGATACAGTTTTTTCGCCCGAAAGAAGCAAGGCACGGGCTGCCGCAAAGCTGTCATTGCCGTCAAACGTCTTTACAGCTTTGTCAAAAGCTGCACGCTGTTCGTTGTATTCGCTCATGCCCGTCCCTCCTCTCAAAGCTTATGAGTACAAATTTTAGTACAGTTTTTGCAATCTTTCAAGATATGCTATAGATTCTTTCATGGTGTTTCTGCCAAAAAGCTTCAGCATATAGGTGCAAAGTTCTTTCAGCTCTTCTCTTAGCATTGCCAAGTTAAGCGACTCAAATTTTCTGAATATCTTAGTTGCCAGCACATAATCGATGCCGTCAAGCTCCTCGCCGCCGCAGACAACATATACAGGAACAAACAAGTTCATCTGTTTAAGTATACGGTTACCGAAAGCCACTCTCAGCTTTTCAATTACCCACAGGTCAAGCTGCTGGATCTTTTTCAGACTGTCCTGTGAAACCGGATACATTTGAAAAGCTTCCTTGAAAAGTGTATCAAGATGTTCAAAGCTTAAATTCATAGGCGGCGTGTCAGGTGCGTCAAAGGCAACTCCCTTTGCGTCAAGATTGATAGGCTGTGCACGATCGTATACCTTATCTGAGATAGTGAACGTGGAATCGTCGTTATTTGCAGTACCGATATACCAAATGTTCTGCGGAATACGCAGTTTGCCCTTATCCAGACGAACAGGGTCGGTACTCCACACGTTAGGAACAAGATCAAGCTCCCACTCGGCAGGATCAGGCATTTCAAGAATTGAGAGCATTTCTGCAAAGTAATATTCTACTCTCGCAATGTTCATCTCGTCGAGGAGTATGAAGTTTACATCGTCATTGTATTCAGAAGAATAAATTCTTTTGAGGACTTCTGTTTCATTAAAGTTCTTCGTGAACTCGTTGAAGTAGCCGAAAAGCTCAGTTCTGTCACGCCATGACGGCTGAACAGAAGCAATAGTGGTATCTTTCTGCAAGAACTTACCGAATGAATATGGCAATGATGTTTTACCTGTACCAGAGATACCTTGCAGGATAATGAGCTTTGTTGAAGCCATGCCTGCAATGAAAAGTCGGATAGTTTTTATGTCATAATAAAGGTGCATTCTTGAGCAGGCAAAGTTTCTGTATGCTTCGCAGATACCGCTAAGGGTGATGTCATTATTGTAAGCAGGCGGCTCGTATGTCTTGTAAAAATTGTCCACCTCGATAAGCTTTGAAAAACGGCAATCTGCTGTCTGAACAACGCCGTCCACAATGGTTTGAACTTCGCCCTGTGCAGGCATCTGCTCGCCCTCTGCAAGCTTTGTTTCACCCTCTGCAAGAGCCGTGTTATCATAAACCCCAAGCTGAGCCACCTTCATTGCCATGATCTCATCTTTTTCCTTAGTCATTTTGACCACCTGACGCTGTAGGTCAGATATCTCTTCGATAAGATCCTCGTTGCTGACGATAGAGTGTCTGAATCTTACATACTTTCTCACAGCAAGGACTATCATTAAGATAATAAGCACAAAGATAGCCGCAACAACGATCAATGCAAGCACAGAAAGCACCCAGCCCAGCGCACCGAAGTCTGCCGAGTAGGTCTTGAATATTCTTATGTAGTTTTTTATATTGAAGATCTGTTTTATGCCGTTCCACAGACCCTTGAAGATCTGCCCAAACCCTGCAAGCATTGACGACATGAAAACAAAAAACCATTTCAGAAATCCATTCATAATGTATCACCCAAGTAGCAGTTATTTGTCATTTTTTTTCTGCTGTGTATCTTCCTCTTCCTCTTCCTTTTTCTTCTGCTGTGCAAGGTATTCCTCAACTGCACGTCTTTTTATTTCTTCCTCATCGCTCTCTGTGATAGCAGGACGCTTTATCTCGATTATGGTTGCGATAAGCTTATAAAGCTCAAAGAGGAAAAACAGTGCTATGGGCAAAAGTATGCAAATGAAAAATCCCGTTTTTGTTCTGAGAAAATCCATTACCTTGCCGAAACCGCCTATTTTCGCACCGTTCCACTGACCGATTATATCACCTGCATAAACAGTGTATGTATCATCTACGTTATTAGCATCGCCTCGTGTGATAAAGCCTACAGAGCCGTTATCATTGAGTACCTCTGCTATACGGTGGGTATTCTTCACCTTTTGGCCCTTTATAAGAGTCCAGAAAGTGATAACGTCGCCCTTTTTCAGAGAATTGATATCGTCTATTTCCTTTGAGATAATAAGGTCGCCTTTTTTGAAAGTTGGCTTCATTGAGTCAGATTCAACTGTGAGCGGGACATATCCCAGCAGACTTGCCGTACCATTATTCTTATCAGACGAGAACACGAGAATTGTTATAAGCAGTGCAAAAATAAGCACCACCCATGCGATAACATTAAAAACGATCTTCAAAGCTTTTTTCATAATTCAAAACCTCGGAAACCCGAGGCTTCCTCCCTTCTAATTCTTTAAGTTGTTTCAACGATCTTGAAATTCATACCAAGCTTCATTGTGCCACCGATTATTTTGTCAACACAATCAGGGTCATTTCCCTCAAGCCATATGACCACTGTATACTTGTCTTTCTCACCGGGACCAAGCTTTTCACGTCGGTCCTTCATGACCTCAGTAGAGGAGGCGAACTCCTTGTCGCAATCGCTTTCCTTACCGCTGCCGTCAGACTTTGTTTTACCATAAACAGTTTTCTCACCATTCACGAAAAGCTCCACTCTGATAGCTTCATCAACACCGTTCGTGACGTTCTCGATAGTCATTTCGCTGTCATAGCTAAGTGTGTCTTCACCGGAATTTATGAGATAGAAAGTATAAGCTATATACCCCTCGCCATTATGGCTGCCGTTTATCTTGTCGATATTATCAGGGAGATCTTCGCCACTGATATTTGTCATATCATAGAGGATATCCGCATTGAGCCTTGAATTGCTCGTGGTATAGTCAGGAGTTTCCGAAAGAGTAAGCCCCTGATTTATCATATCATACTTACTTATCTTAACTGTAAAGCTACCATACTTGTCGTAAAAATAAGACACCGCATAAGCCGCCGCCACGATAGCGATAAGTATAATGGCAAGTATTTTAAGCAATCTCATCAATACCACATAGCGTTTAGCTTCCTTGGCGGTCCTGCGAAGTGCAAGGGTATCGACTACTCATGTATTTTTATCTATATTTTTACCGTCCAAAACCGTATCACCCGTTTATTACTCATTTCTATTGCGAACGTATCTTTCCGCAATATATTTTCCTGCATTTTCTCCCGAATAGTAAAGGCACTGCATACAGCTGAGCTGTTTCACCTGCTTATCATCAGTAATTCCGTCAGCTATGACCTCAGCATTAAGGTCAAAAACGAAATTCAGCAGAGAGTTCACGCAGGTATCATGCCTGTCGCTCTTACCAAGAACCTGAGCCACTGAGCCGTCAAGCATGATATTATCTACCTTGAACTCAGCGGTCTTAAGCATTTTAAAGCCCTCAGTGCCGAAGCCTGTGAGCAGAAAATGAAAGCCCTGTCTTCTCATAAGAGCCACGTTATCTGCCGCTGTGCTGTCAGCTTCATCAAGCACATCAGGCGACAACTCGAAGCAGACACGCTCATACTTCACGCCAAACTTATCGCAATAATCTGCCACAACTCTCGGAGCTTCCGTCTGACTTAAAAATCTTGCAGGCATAAACACGCTTGCCCAATCAACGTCCACTTCCCTTTCGTGAAACTTGCCCAAAGCCTGCAAAAGCTGAACGAAAGCAAGCTTGAAAATGCTAACACATCGGTCGGAAAGCTGAGCCACAGGGAGATAATCCGCAGGCATGAGCGTACCCATAGCAGGAGAATTTAGCCTTGTTTGCGACTGCAAAAACGTGACCCTGCCGCTGTCGGTATTTTTTATAGGTCTATAGAAAAGCTCCACGGCACGAACGCCGTCAACTGTTGAATTACCGTTCAAAGCAAGTCACTTCCTTTCTGCTCCAATGTATTATTATAGCATATTTTCGACAAAAAACAAAGAAAAATCGGGAGATTTCCCCAAATATGGAAAATTATTTTTTATACCCATTTACCAAAAAACGCCGAATTTCTTCGGCGTCTTTTTTGTTTTATTGTTTATTGATTAGTTGCCTGCGTTATCCTTTGCCTGGAAATCGAGCTGAATTGTCCAATCCTGATTTGCAGTTGCATCATTACAGAATTTGCTTTCGCCCTCAATCCATACTCTTACAACAAAGCCCTCAACTGAATACTCGTTGTTTCCTGCACCAGCAAGTTCAAATACAGTAGTAAGATTGTCCAAGCTATCTCTGCTAGTTGGAACGGCTTTTTGTGCTGTACCCTTGGTAAAAGTAATGGTATCAAGTTTAGCACCATAATTAGCACCCTCTGTTGTCTTTATACCCTTATTATCCGTGTAGTTGTCCCAATTAAGACCAAATACACTCGCTTTATCGCCAAGAAGAGTGTACTTTGTATCTGCATAGCCAGCAACTGCACTAGCTTTTGTAACAGATAAAGTATTTGTAACTGTTGTACTATCATTTGCCTCAGTTGCAGTTTTCAACGGCAAAACAGCAACTCTAACTGCTTTTTGCAAATCATTTTCAGTATTATTCTCACTATCCTTATTCTTAATTGTAACACGACACTGAACGTCCTGTTTAGTCTGTTTTGTTGACCTTATCCACATTGGAACGTCAACATAATATCCGTCAGCACCAGAAGCTTCATCTGTTGCAAGAGCTGTATTTGCGGTTGTAGTTCTCGCTGTCAAAGTTGCTTCATCAGTTGCGGCTTTAACCTTAGTATCAGCCATAACAGCTCTACCACCAGCGTATATACCACTATCCTCAGCGTAGAACAAGCTATTACCGTCAACTGTTGAAGCTGGCTTCAATTTTCCAACTTTTTCATAATACTGACCAATATCAACTGTGCTTACCCAAGAAATGTTGTCAGCTGTAGGAGTCAAATCAGATGAACTCAAAACACCATTATCAACCTGTCCGAGTGAAATTTCAAGTGAGCCACCTGCTGTAGCGGCAAGGTTAAGTCCTGTAACTTCAGCAGTCTTGCTGAGCGTAAACCAAGCGTAAGTAGCAGTAGAAAGCATTACAGCGGAAGTTGTGAGCATTGCAACTGCAGGTATAAGTTTCTTCTTAGCAGAAGTATTCTTCTTTTCATTAGTTTTCATATCTCTTCGTCCTTTTCATAATAATTTGTCGGTTTATCCTGTCCGATACAGAGGGCGCTCGTTATAGCCGATTTGCGGTAACATGACCGCCAAGCACCTTTTGTTTATGTCAATCTTATACTAAATTCGACCCGCTTTGTCAATAAGCTACCAGCTTAGTATACATTATATTTATCTTAATACTTATTAATATGACAGACACATTTTGCTATTTTTCGACATGATCATACTATGCAATAACAGCAGAAAGCACGGAATAACGTCATTTGTTATTCCGTGCTTTTTAAACCGATTATTCAATAAATTTTTTTGTTAAACTTCAAACGTTTTTGTACATATTAAGTTTATATATGTACATAAAAGTTATAATGCGTGAAATTTACAAAATATTTATATTCATTCTGCGCTGTCGAGCATTTTAACAGCCTTCATCATGATAGCACATTCAAGACGCTTCTTCTGTATCTGACATGACAGCTTATGCGCATTGTGGATATCACCTGCGTAAATGTAGTTGTTTGCATTGCAACCGCCACTGCAATAGAACTTTGCCCAGCACTTTTTGCACTCAGGCTTGTTGTAAACGTGTGCATGAGCAAACATATCTTTCATTTCCTCGTTAAATGTGCCGTCATAGAGATTGCCCATTTTGAACTCGGTGATACCAACGAACTGATGACATGGGTAAATATCGCCGTCAGGAGTAACAGAAACATACTCGTTTCCGCTTCCACAGCCCCTAAGTCTCTTTATCGCACAAGGACCCTGATCGAGGTCTATCATAAAATGGAAGAAGTTTATGAACTTGCCCTCGTCCCTTATCTTCTGTATCTTCTCAGAAAGTATCTCATACTCCTTGAAGATCCTCGGCAGGTCAGCCTCAGTGATAGCATAAGGCTCGCTAGGGTCAGCCATAACAGGCTCAACGGATATCTGGTCGAATCCAAGGTCATAAAGGTGCATTACATCATTTGAGAAGTCAAGATTATACTTTGTGTAAGTGCCTCTTACATACCAATCCTTGTTCTTAGGACGTTTCTCAACAAGCTTCTTAAAGTTAGGGATAATCCTGTCATAGCTTCCTGAACCGTCAACACGCACTCTCATTCTGTCATTGACTTCTTTTCTTCCGTCGATAGACAGAACAACGTTGTACATTTCCTTGTTGATGAAGTCTATCATCTCGTCAGTGAGGTGTACACCGTTTGTGGTAACAGTAAATCTGAACTTTTTATTGTGAGGCTCCTCCTGTGAACGTGCATACTCAACAAGCTTTTCTACCGTACCGAAATTCAGTGACGGCTCACCGCCGAAGAAGTCCACCTCAAGAAATTTTCTGTCTCCTGAACGCTCTATAAGAAAATCTATAGCACGCTTGCCTGTTTCATAGTCCATGAGCATTCTGCCCTGACCGAAATCACCTGTTGACGCAAAGCAGTATTTACATCTCAGGTTACAGTCGTGAGCGATATGCAGACACATTGCCTTGATAGGCGAAGCCACAGCAGACAGGGCATACTTCTCGTAATCGTCCTCGCTGAACAATATCTTGTCATTATAAAGAGAAACTATCTCCTCATAGCAATCCTCGATATCCTTGCTGTCATACATCTTTGACAGCTTTCTTACAACGTCCTCAGGACATTTCTCCTCAAAAGGCGGCTCAACATTGTCTAACAAATCATATGTCAGATCGTCTATAATATGTACTCCGCCACTGTTCACGTCAAGCAGTGCATTAAAGCCGCCAAGCTTAAACTTGTGTATCATTTAAAAATCACCTTTCGCATTTATATTCATATACAAATTTATACAAAAATAAAGGGACATAAAAATGTCCCTTTAGCAAGGCGTGTGTACGCTCGCACGCCTCAGAAAGATCGGAATATTAAGCTTCTCTCTCGCACTTCTGGTTAGCAACTGTGCAGGAGGTCTTGCAAGCTGACTGACATGATGCCTGACACTTGCCGCAGCCACCCTTAGCAGCAGTCTTCTTGAGATTAGCCTTATTGATCGTCTTGATATGTTTCATAGGATTTTACCTCCAATAATTGATTTACACTAATTATACCACATATCCCACTATGTTTTATGAACGAATAGTTAATGCAGTATAAATATTTATCCTTATCAGAATCGGCTGCTTTTAGAATTTACCCCTACAACTCCGCCTACGCCTGCACACACAAGGGTAAGCACAAGCTTTGCAGGCACGGAAAAGCTTTCGGCAGCTTTTGAAAACAGTGCACTGAGAATGACAATGATAAGAAAAATGAACACTCCGCACAGCACACCTGACAGCAGACCGTTTCTACGTTGCCTTTTTCCACAGACATATCCCCCTGCATACGCCCCGATACAAAGTGCCGCTGTTGACATCACCGACAGCATAAGATCGGTGGCATCTATCTTAGTGATAACATACGCAAAAGCAAGCACAGCAACAAATATCGCACCGCACCCCACGCAGGCAGAAATTGCCGTAGATGACAGCACAGAAAGCTTTCTGCCCCCAAAAAGTCTGTTGTTTTTCATATCCGCACCCCCGTATACAAAATTCCCTAGGAAAATTATATTCAAAGCCACAGACAATAAGAACACAAAAAGGGACGGATAAAACTACCCGTCCCTTAAAAGCGATATTTACTTTGCGTCACCGTCATGAATTGTTTCGTTCTTAGCGATAGCCCACTTTTTAACACGTATCTTGCTTCTGTCGCCGCCTGTTTCGATAACAACAGTGTCGTCCTTGATAGAGAACACGATACCAACGATTCCGCCGTTTGTAACGACCTCGTCACCTATCTCAAGGTTATCTCTCATCTCAGCGTCTTTCTTATCCTGCTTTTTCTGCGGACGGATAATAAAGAAATAGAAGAACACGATTATGAGTACCAGTGGGATAAAAGTCATGGCAAGTGATGCAGGTGAACTCTGCTCAGCTGCCAAAACTGAAATAATTGCTGACAAATTCATCAAAAGACCTCCAAATCTAATAATACTATATTAGTATATCAGATATTTGCACAAACTTCAAGCCTTTTAACAAATAATTTTCATTTACAAGAAATTATTTCTTGTTCTTGATATACTCGTCGATAGCAGCGGCAGCCTTTTTGCCTGCACCCATAGCGAGGATAACAGTAGCAGCGCCTGTAACAGCGTCGCCGCCTGCGTAAACGCCTTCCTTAGTTGTTGACTCGTTCTCGTCAACGATAAGGCAGCCGTGATCGTTTGTTTCAAGACCAGGAGTTGTGCTTCTGATAAGTGGGTTAGGTGATGTACCGATAGACATGATAGCTGTATCAACATCAAGAATGAAGTTTGAACCCTCGATAGGGATAGGACGTCTTCTGCCGCTTGCGTCAGGCTCGCCCAGCTCCATTTTGATGCACTCCATGCCGTTTACATGACCGTTCTCGTCGCCAACTATCTTAACTGGGTTGTTAAGAACGAGGAACTCGATGCCCTCTTCCTGAGCGTGATGAACCTCTTCCTTTCTTGCAGGAAGCTCGTCCATTGAACGTCTGTATACGATATAAACGTGCTCAGCGCCAAGTCTCATTGCAGAACGAGCAGCGTCCATAGCAACGTTACCGCCACCTACTACAGCTACGTTCTTAGACTTCATGATAGGAGTCTCATAATCGTCCTTGTATGCCTTCATAAGGTTGATTCTTGTAAGGTACTCGTTAGCAGAGTAAACGCCTACAAGGCCTTCGCCCTCGATTCCCATAAATCTTGGAAGACCTGCACCTGAACCTACGAATACAGCTTCATAGCCCATGCCCATAAGCTCGTCGATAGAAAGAACTCTGCCGATAACCATGTTTGTCATGATATGTACGCCCATGTTTGTCAGAT
>UMKK01022383.1_pt1 | contig 24029 bp, 46 predicted proteins | sample 1966281 | NCBI WGS metagenome assembly UMKK01 (sample SAMEA4836175, study PRJEB28245) | human gut metagenome | biome: gut microbiome; material: fecal sample | place: Denmark | collected 2008 | reverse complement strand
ATGGTATAATTATTATAGTAAATGAGAAAGGGGTACCGGTATGGCAAACAGAATAACCGAAGAACAGAAACTTGAAATCAATAAGCTTTATTATGAGATTGGAGTTAAATCTCGTGTGGCAAAAATAATGGGAATTTCTGCGGCAAGTGTTTCTAAATACATAATTCCCGGATGGAAGCCCGAAGAAGAACGTTCTGTCAAGAAGTTCGAAGGTGAAGTGCCGGGACCGAAAGATTTTATTGAAGGATTTCTCGCCGCAGAAAACAAGCAAGATTATTTCTGGAACGCACGCTTACTTTCAGAAGAGGAATGGACTGAACTTGAAGCAATGCAGAAAGAGGAGATATTTATATGAAACCATTTGAATTATATGAAGGATATGAAGACGGTACATATATGATTGTATTTATTCACGATACTTTCATGGGCGGCTATAATGGAGGTTCTTATTCTATTATCGGAGCGAGAGTTCTTGGACTTTCTTATGCTAACTATCTTCGTTACATGAGAGATACTTATGATGCCGAAGTAAGAGGTAGAGAGGGTTATTCTTATCTTATCTTTAAAAACCAGGGCAAGTGCTTAATGGCAGTACAGGAACTTAATAAGTACTGGGCAGAAATTGAAAATGCTCTTAAGCCGTATTGTTCAGAGCTTCCTAACAAAAAATGTGATGGAATGGCTTCTGAAAGAGCTACCATTAATGGCAAACCAAGAGAAATTCGCCGGGCTGCTTGTTGATGTATCAAGAGTATCTCTTGATTTTTCGCTTAAATTATGGTATAATTATTATAGTAAATGAAAAGGAGATATTATTATGACTATAGAAACAATTTATAAGGCTGTTAATGGTATAAAGTTTTATGAGAAGGAAGGGTGTGAAAGATACGAGGCTAACCTTACTAAGGAATATCAGACTGTAAAGGAAAAGACTTGTTTTTATGATAAGGATTTTAAAGTCCTTCCTTTTCCAACAATTGAAGAGTTTTACAATGGCTCAGAATATAAGTATCTTGATGATATTGAAATGATTTCTACAAAAGGAAATCTGTTTATGGAGATAAATCTTTTCTTTGATAGTGCTGGTTATTGTATAAAGATTGTTAATCAGCCATCAGCAATAGACCTTTACATTTATGATGAAGGAGATTGCAATTATGTTCCAATAGATGAAAAGGCAATTGAAGCTCTTACTCTTGTTAAGAGACTTGAATCTCTTGGTCTTACAAGAGGTCTTGAACAGATAATTGCTGAAAGAGAAAATGTTGAGTACACAGATGAGGATATAAAGGAATAAGTTAATAATAGTTGCGATAACACGGAAATATTGAAAGGGGAATGATTATGAACAAACCAGTAAAAGGATATAAGGTATTCAATCCCGATTGGACTTGTAGGGGATTTAAGTATACAGTTGGCGAAACGTTTGAGGAAGAAGTTGAGCTTTCTGTTTGTCACCGCGGTTTTCATTTTTGCGAAAAAGCGACTGACTGCTTCAATTACTATCATTTTGACCCAGCAAATAAGGTTGCAGAAGTTCTTGCTCTGGGCGATATTGTAACAGAGGGTGACAAATCATGTACCAACAAAATTCAAATCGTTCGTGAAATCTCATGGGCAGAACTGCTTGAAATTGTGAATACTGGAAAAAGTTGTTCCGGCTATCGCAACAGTGGCAATCTCAACAGCGGTAACTTCAATAGCGGTAATCGCAACAGCGGTCATTACAATAGTGGTAATTACAACACTGGCAACTGGAACATCGGTGATCGCAACAGTGGCAATCAAAACAGCGGTCATTGCAACAGCGGTCATTACAATAGCGGTAATTATAATACCGGCAATTGGAACAGCGGTAATCGCAATAACGGTTATTTCAATAGCGGTAATCGCAACAGCGGTCATTACAATAGCGGTGATTACAATACCGGCGATTATAATAGTGGTGATTACAATAGTGGTAATTACAATAGTGGTGATTACAACAGTGGTGATTGGAATAAATGTAACTTTTCAAGCGGTTGTTTTAATACCATAGAACATCAAATATATCTGTTCAACAAGCCTTCTGAATGGACATATAGGGATTGGATGGACAGTGAAGCTTATACAATACTTAGTTATATGCCAAATAATGCACTTCAATATATTGCATGGGAGAATATGACCGATGAAGAAAAGAATACATATCCTGAAGCGAGAACAACATGCGGCTATCTAAAGAAACTTGATAATTCTGAATGTAGAATTAAATGGTGGCGTAATTTATCAAACGAACAAAAAGCTGTAATTACAGCTATTCCAAACTTTGATAAGGAAATTTTTAAGGAAATTACTGGCATTGATATAGATGAGGAGGATACAAATGAATAAGCTGATAATGTTAATTGGACTTCCAGCAAGTGGAAAGTCAACATGGTCATCTAAATATATGGAATGTCATGAGAATACTGAACTTGTATCTTCCGACTCTATAAGAGAAGAAGTGTTTGGTGATGTAAATGACCAGAAGCACAATGGGGAAGTATTTAATATCATTCATAAAAGAGTTGTTTCCGCCATCAAGGGTGGGAAAGATGTTATTCTTGATGCAACTAACCTCTCTCGCAAGAGAAGAATTGGTTTCTTAAAGTCAATTCCTGACTGTTTAGCTGAGGCTATTGTATTTGCAATTCCTTTTGAACTTTGTTGTGAAAGAAATGCGGATCGTGAAAGAGTAGTGCCGCAAAGTGCTATGGAAAGAATGTATCGTTCTTTTCAGCCGCCGCATTATGCAGAGGGATTTGATGATATCCAGATAGTTGGTGCAAAGGATGTTGGCTTATATATTTATAAATGTGAACAAGAAAATATAAAAACTCCTCATGATAACTCTCACCATACTTTTTCTTGCGGAATACATTGTTTTGAAGCTGAGCAGTATATAAAGAACAAATATCCAAATGAAGTTGATTTACAGATGGCGGCAAGATTTCATGATGTTTGCAAGTATAAGTGTAAAGTTTTTCACAATGCAAAAGGAGAACCAACAGAAGAGGCTCATTATTACAATCATGAAAATGTATCTGCTTATGATTTTATTGTACATTATTTTCTTATGCCGCCAAAGAGAGTTATCCACATTGCGAATTTAATTGCTAATCATATGGTATTTTATGCCGGCGAACAGGCAATGGAGAAGAGAAGGAAGTTGTATGGAGAAAAATTCTGGGAAGATTTAAAGAAAATTCATGAGGCGGATAAATCTGCTCATTAATAATTGACTTTTTGTATAAAATATGATATAATTATTATGAGAAGGGAGAAAATATGGAAGAAAAAATTTATATACTTTTTGATGAAGATGCAGAATACGAACATGAAATGATTGTTGGGGCATGCAAAACCTTAGAAGAGGCTCAAAGAGGAATAAATTATTTTTTATTATCTGGACGTGAAGGCGTTGCTTTTAAAGAAGTAACATTTTCTTCTTTTGATGATGCTCCAGAACAATTATTTTATGAACATGAAATTTATTGTGAACTTCGAGGTAATATTTTGGGTTACACTTCAGGACGTTTTATCGGTTACAGAAGAGAAAAAGAAAAAGGACAGATATCTTGGAACTCAAAAAGAGAATATAATGGAACTAAAAAATTTGAAGTTCGTTTAAAACTTATTTTAGATAAACAATCCTTGGGTAATCCTATATCAAAATCAGATAGAAAAATGATTGCTGAACAAATTGAATTATTATCTGATGGTAAAATTGAATGTAAAGTACCTTATGTAGATTTTGATTTATAGACGAATCTGTTTATTAAAGGAGAGATTAAATTGAAGGGCAATTCTCATAAGAAAAGAACTTTTATTGATAGATTTGCAAGGAATTATTACTGTCAGCATGCAAGGTTGAATTATCTTCGTGCCGATAAAAAGCTTGCAACACGTCAGGAGAGGAGATATTGTAATAGCTTATGTAAGTCAGACTGGGAGTAAGTCTTTACTTTTATTTTAATTTATGATATAATTATAATACAATCAAAAAAGAAAGTCAAAAGGAGAGATATTATGGATGGTATTTATGTTTTAATTCCAGGCACTGGAGATATTATATACTATGATTCAGTATTTGATTATCTAGCTGATAGAGTTGATGATGAAGATGTTCTTGATTTAATTGATGAAATTGAACTTCCTATTGATATTCCATATTATGGTGAAGCAATGCCAAGTACAGTTTTAAAGAAATTTAATCTTGTTGAAACTGCTGTTGAAGAGTATCTTGATGCTGTAGCGACAGATTGCGAGTATGGACTGGAAACAGAAGAATATTTGAAAATGAATCAATTCGATTCGATAAATGGAGAGATTATATCTTACGATAAGGAATTGTTGAACCGATTAAGATAAGGAGAGAAATGACTATGCTTAACTTACAGAAATTTATATTTGCACATGAAAATTGGAGAGAACTTCTTGCGGCAAAGCCATACTGTATTAAAATAGTTGAAGAGGGTAATCTTGTACTTTTTAAGTATAGTCAAATCGACTCAGACTTCTTCAATCCTATTGTACAGGAGTGCCGCGGAATAATCCTTGAGAAGGACACTTGGAGAGTTGTAGCTTATGCGTTCAGAAAGTTTGGCAATTTTGGGGAGAGCTATGTAGACGAGATAGACTGGGAATCCGCAGTTGTTGAAACTAAGGAAGATGGCTCTCTTATAAAGGTATATTTCTATGACGGAGAATGGAGAGTTGGAACTAACGGAACAATCTTTGCAGAAAATGCTGAATTAAATGCAGGACCATATAAGAACTTTAGACAACTTTTTGATGCGGCGGCAGAAAAGTGCGGTCTTGATTTTTCAAGACTTAATAGATACTACACTTACATTTTTGAACTTTGCTCCGAATTTAATCAGGTTGTATGCCCTCAGTCTGAAATGCGTCTTATTCATATAGGAACTCGTAACAACAGAACTTTTCAAGAAGTTGAAGCAGATATAGGTATACCACATCCTCAGAGATATGCTCTTTCTTCTCTTGAAGATTGTATTGCCATGGCAAAAACTTTTGATTTCACAAAGGAAGGATTTGTAGTAAAGGATAAGAATTATAATCGTATAAAGGTAAAGTCAGAGGATTACGTTCGAGTACATAGACTTGCTAATAATGGTTCAATGACTGAAGAAAGAGCAATAGAACTTATTAGAGAAAACGAACTTGATGAATTTTTTACTTACTTTCCTCATTATAAGGAATATATTGGAAGAATTAAGGCTAAAATTACAGCATTATCACATAAAATTGACAAGGATATATCAAGAGCAAGAGTAATAAAGGAGAACTCTTCTTCAAGAAAAGATTTTGCAGCTTGGGTTGCAGGATTATCTTCATTAGAAAAGGCAATAGCATTTCTTGTATATGATGAAAAAATTGAGAGCGGCGACCAATATATTGCATCATTAACAACTAAGAAACTTGCAAAACTTATATCAATAGGGGCGTAGTCTATACGTCCCTTTACTTTTTCTATAAAATATGTTATAATATATATAGAAAATGAAAAAGAGAGGTAAAAGAAATGGTTACTGAAAAGATTTTAAAGTCAATTCTTGATGAATTATTTTCTAATCATTTTGAAGAGTTCTTTTGTAATGTAAGTTACGCTGGATATATAACAAAGTCCGGTCACTTTATTAGATTACCAAAGGAAGAAACTATAAATGGATATAAGTGTATAATATCTACTGGTTGCTCAAAAATTACTCTTATTATAGACAGCGATGAGGAGTATGTTTATAAGATACCTATTAGTGGAGAAGTGGAAGAAGATGAGTTTGAAAATTATCCTAATAATATTGAATGTGAAAATTTAATTTATAGAGATTCTTCCGAAGATATGAAAACACTTCTTCTTGAAAATGAATTTTTATTCAACTATAACTCAGTACCTATTTATCGTCAACAAAGAGTTGAGATAATTCAGGGAGATAATGCCGGCTATCAAACATATCTGGTACAGAGAATGTCTGAGTCTGATAAGGAAGAAGCAGAGAAATTATACCAAGAGTATTGTGATTCAATTCGTTTAAGGAGTCTTACTTATATGAATAGAAATTTCTTTTTCTCAATACTTGCCAAGTTTAATTTTGATTGTGAGTATCTTATTGAGGAGATTTCTTCTATTGATGATTTGCACGCTTTTAATCTTGGTTTTATCAATGATAAACCGGTAATTTTTGACTATGCCGGATTCTTAACAGAGGGAGATATTTAATGAAGAAACTTACAGATAAGATTATTTTTGATTTTTTAAATTGTTTATTTACTGATGATATGGATGGAATATGGATTGATACAGACGGCGAATCTTTTAGTTTCTGTTCTGAATATCTTGGTTCTGAGGAATTATCTGGAACAGCAATGGGAATAAATTATAAAGTAGCAATGGGTGCAACAAAGATTTGTTTTATACTTGAAGATTATGATGCCGTTATTAAAATGCCTGTAACTGGAACTTATGCTATTAATTATGAGGAAGAAATTGATGAAGACCGTTACGAAATGATTGAATATAATGATATAAATGATATTGATACTGAAATTGACAAGTATCGTACTGCTTCCCCAGCAATGAAGGAGTTTTTACTTCCTAATTTTTTTGTTGGAGTTATAAGAGATATTCCAGTTTATAGACAAGAAGCAGTAAAAGATACTTTTTACTCGTTTATGATGGATGATACTAATGATTCTAAATTTGAAAATGATTCTTTAAAACTCGCTTACGAATATCGAGAAGAGGGTATTGGCACCGCATTACCAGTTGGTTTTGTATCAAGTATTATTGAAACGCAGCCATTGTTTAAAAATATACTTTCTGAAGTTATATCTATCTCTGATATTCATAATGAAAATATTGGCTATACTTATGCCGGCAAGGCAGTTTGTTTCGATTATGCTATGTAAATGGATTGACTTTTTCGACAAAATATGATATAATATTAATATAGTTAAGGGAAACCTTACTAAATAATTATTGGAGTGAGAGGATGAAATTCTAATGGCAAAGAAAGAAAAGAAGCCTTACAGCGACTTCGTTCCCTACGAAAAGGCGTCCAAAAAAGAAAAAAGAAAGAGGGACAGAGAGAAAAGAAATACATGGGAAATAGACCCCGTATCAAAAGTAATCCCCGATAAAAGGAGAAAGAAGGACCGTCATGACAAACGTAAGAAAGATGATTATTACTTCGATGATGAAGATGATATGGACTATTAATGAGTCTATAAATGAGTTTAATGCTCAGAATCCAACGTGGTTTGAATTGTTAATATTAATAATTTCAACAAGAGTGTAAAGGAGAATTTTATGAAGAAGTATTTAGACATTGAGAGATGTAAGCAGAAGTATGCCGAGACTTTTAATGTGGGCGAGGATATTGTTATTCAGGAAAAGATTGACGGCTCTAATGCTTCAATTCGTTATGATGAAGAGTCCGGCACATTAAAGGCTTTTTCTCGTAGACTTGAACTTAGTGCTGACAATACTTTAAATGGTTTCTGGGATTATGTTCAGACACTCAATCTCGATACATTTAAGGAAATTCTTGGTAGCCGCTACATCGTATTTGGCGAATGGATGGGAGCTAAGCACGCTATTAAGTATCCAGAAAATGTTTACGGTAAGTTCTGGATGTTTGATGTATGGGATACTCAGACTGAGCAGTATCTTCCATACGAGGAAACTCGTAGCTTTTATGATAAGCTTATTGCTCGCGGCAATGAGGAGAATAAGTTTAATTTTGTTCCGGTATTTTATATTGGAAAGTTTGAGTCTTGGGAGAAGACTTTGGAGCTTGTTGGTAAGACTGAAGTTGGAGCCGAGCCTACAGGCGAAGGAATCGTAATTAAGCGTCAGAATTGTCTTGATTCTAAGTCTTCAAGACTTCCATTCTATGTAAAAATTGTTTCGGAGCAGTTCTCAGAAGTACACAAGTCAAAAAAGCAGAAGGCTATTGACCCAGAAGCTATTGCAAAGAAAGAAGCAAATCTTGCTCTCGCCGCAACAATTGTTACTCCGCAGAGAATACAGAAGATGCTTTATAAGTTTATTGAAGATGGTCTTCTTCCTCAGGATTGGGATGAGCACAATCTTAAGGACATTAGTAAGATTCTTCCTAATGCAATCTATAAAGATTGTGTTAAAGAGGAGAATGAAACTGTTCAGCAGGTTGAGGACTTTGGAAAGGTTGCCGCTAAATTATCTATGTCAATCGTAAGAGATTTAATTAAATAAATGGAGGGTTTTAAAATGGAAAGAAAGTATAAGTGTCCAGTATGTAGTAGAGAGCACATTGAAATTGAGGGACTTCTCAAGTGTGTTGAAGGTCATCGTAATGATGAAATTGAGTGTGCAAGAAAGCAGAAGGAAGCTCAGGCACAGCAGCTTATTCAGAGAAATCGTGAGCTTTATAATGAACTTATTGATAATTGTACTAAGTTAAGAACTCTTGGCTATGATGCAGTAACATCATATTCTATTTCTCCGCTGAGAGAGATTAGAGATGAAAGACCTAAGTCAAGATGTATTGGAAAAGTTACTGACGATACAAAGGAAAAGCCAACAAAGAGAGATGGTGGTTGCTCAATCAAAAGAGAGGGGCTAAACATCGACAAGGAAACTGAAGATGAAATCAATCAGCTCTTTTCAGACTTTTTTACATCGCTATTTAATTAATGGAGGGGAAAGGAAGTGAAAAATCTTACTAAGAATAATTGGATACCAGTTTGTGTATCACTTCCGGATACACATAGGGTAGTTATCGTTCAGGTAGCTGATTTACCAGACCCGACCATTGCCAGTTATTGGCCAGAGACAGGTAAGTGGGTTTGTGAAGAGATTGGCTATGAAGAAGTAAACAATGAAGATGGCTTTAATATTCTTGCTTGGAGAGATTATCCAGAGCCTTACGTTGAAGCTCCAGTTGAATATATTTTTAGAACAGCAGATGAAGCTCGTACTATGACATTTAATTCTAAGAAAAGAATTGCATCTGGTAATTCTAACGCAGAGTTCTATGATGCAAGAGAAAAGGTTCTTCAGGCTACAATTCATGGTGAATGGAATTGTTATTTTGAAAATCTTTCGCCGCAGATAGTAGAAGCTTTTCAGCGTGCTGGTTTTAATACTATTAAAGAAAAGAGAGGATACACAATTGATTGGAAACAAGAAGAATCTAACTCATAAGTTTAAAGTACATTATGAGGTAACAGACTGTGGTAGAACTGTTACTGCCATAGTTACTCCTACTGTTAGTCCGCTAACATCTAAGCCATCCTTTTGTGGCGTTGCAACTTATAAAGGTAGCGGTGGTTTTTGCATAGATACTGGAAAGGCTATTGCTCGTAAGAAAGCCGTAAGACGCTATTTCAAATGGCTTAAAAACATTACTCGAAAAACAAGAGAATGTCTTAAAATGGATATTGCTGACTTATATGAATGTGAACGTCATTGTCAGTATATGATAAATCAAATTGATTCAGAAATTGAGTTTATGGTGGAGGAATAACAGTATGGAAAAAAAGGGTTAAGATTTTGGCTGGTATTGGTGTAGCTGTAGTTTTACTTATAATTCTACTTTGTGCATCAATTACATCGGTGCCGGTTGGTTCGACAGGTGTCGTAATTCGATTTGGTTCAACAACAGGTCAGACAATGACAGACGGTTGGCATTTTAAGGTGCCATTTATTGAGAACGTAGTTGACATTTCTAATAAGGTAATGAAAACTGATGTTGCGGCGGATTCAATTTCGAGAGACCTTCAGGCTATTACAAGCAATATTTCTATTAACTATCATCTTGCGGCTGAAAATAGTGCCGATATTTATAAGAGAGTAGGTCTGACATATGAGGATACTCTTCTTCAGCCAGCAATACAGGAAGCTGTTAAAGCTGTCATGGCTAAGTATTCGGCAGAAGAATTAATCACTAATCGTTCTGTTGTAAGTTCAGAAATTAGCGAGGAAATCCGCACTAAGATTAGTGCCTATGGCATTATTATTGACGAATTTAATCTGACTAATTTTAGTTTCTCAGATGAGTTTGATGCTGCTATCGAAGCTAAGCAGATTGCTGAGCAGGATAAAATAAAGGCGGCAACAGAAAAGGAGAAGAAAACTATTGAGGCAGAGGCAGCTGCGGCAGAAAAGACAATTGCGGCAGAGGCAGAGGCTGAGGCGATTAAGACTAAGGCAGAAGCGGAGGCTGAAGCGATTAAGACTAAGGCTGATGCTCAGGCAGATGCAAATAAGAAAATTAGGGATTCTCTTAGTGAAGAGGTTCTTGAAAATAAGAAACTTGAAACTTGGGACGGCGTACTTCCTAAGGTTTCGACAGGTTCCGGGGCTTCTATTATTGTAGATGCTACAGATTAATAACAAGCATAAAGGTCAAGGGCTGGTTGCTCTTGACTTTTTTACTATACTATGGTATAATTATTATAGTAAATGAAAAGGAGAAAAACTATGAAACAGTTTTTAATACGTAATAAACTCACGGATATGTATTGGGGAACTAAAGCAGATGGTAGTGAAGACTGGGTTCCTAATATTGAGCAAGCCATTCTTAAAAAGAGAGAGGAGTGGGACAGTTATTTTCTTGAAAATTATACAATGTTCGAGCCAAGAAATATTTGCTATTATAGGAGAGAAGTAAATGAGTAAGATTATTATTCTGATTTTTGTTGCGGCGGTCGTTATCTTATCATGGTGTTGTTGTAAGGTATCCGGTGATAGTGATGACTATTTTATGAATGATGATGATGTTGATGATATTAAGGAGGAATAATTATGGGCTTAGACAATCAAATTAACTTCAAGTTCTGGAGAAAAGGTGAAACTCAGAAACATATTATTGAAGTGTGTTACTGGAGAAAATACTGGAATGTACGTTCAGAAATTATGACAGAGTTTGAGGAGAGATTCATTAAAAACCCCTCCAATTATTCTGAATATCTCATCCCATGTGATAATGGTATTATTCTTAGGGGCATTAAAAATATTTTAAAGAAATATTCTTATATTGCATATTGCGAGGAGCATGATAACTGTCCATGGAATCCTGCTGAACAGGCTTATCATAACAGACAAGAACTTAACAAATTAAAATTTTTAACTGAATTTATAAATGGACAAATCACGCTTTATGAGTTTTTCTGTGCGGCTCAATGCTGGGACAACTTCTACTTTAAAGAAGAATATTTTGAAATAATTGATTCAGGCGAAATTGAGTACGAAATTGAATTTGTTGATTCGTATTAAGGAGAGTTTATGAAAAGAAAATTAAAAGGTTTAACATTAATTGAGCTGATTGTTATTATAGCAATTGCGGCTACTTTATTAACAATTTTAATAGGAGCAATTACTCACGGCAGAAATAAAATAAGTGCTGGGGTTATTATTGACAAAGAATATACCTCTGGTTTTTATTCCACTGATTACTGGGTGCCGCCATCACACAGCTTAACAATTCGTGGAGAGAAAAATGGAAAGATAGTTGAATATACTTTTGAAGTAGATGAAGCTACTTATGGAAAATATAATATCGGAGAGTCTTATCCGTAAGATATATCTTTACTTTTTCTTTAAAAAATGATATAATATATATGTAAGGTTAAGGAAGAAATATTTAAGCCGGCATAGCCGAGAAAGTTGAGGTTCTTATGAATACATTAAACATTAATCTTAATGCTGGAATTTCAGTTGCTGCTGCGAAAGCAATGGCTAAGCAGTATCTCTCTAATGTAGTTAAGGATATTCTTGAAAAGGAATATGGTGAGGATAACGTTGCCATGACACGCATTGGCTCAACATCTAAGTCAAACATTCTTGCGGCAAAAGTTGGTGTAGTTAAGGACGTACCTGACTACAGAACAGCTTATGTTTCTGATAAGGATGTATGTGTTACAGTAGGAGTTACCGCTAAGGACTTTAAGCTCCGTAAAACAACTTCTAAGGCATATCCGGCTTTCAACTTTGATGCGGCGAAGGAAGAGTATCGTGAATACAAGCTTGATAAAGAATCTGAGGTCTATGTTCCGAAGGTAATCAAAAAGGAGGCTGAATAAAGCTTTACTTTCTGACTAAAATATGATATAATATTTATAGTAAATGAGGAAAGGATTGGTGGCATTATGGCTATGATGGTTACGCTTGATGATATGAATACAACAGAGGTAAGAGAGGCAATTGCTAATGGAGATTTTATCTCTGATGAAATTTATCAGGAAGATAATGCTGAGGGCTTTAATTGCATGGGTTATGCCTTTGGCTGCTATGCTTGGATGATGCCACTCGATGCCTACTTTGAAGATGGCTCTGATATTGCTATAGAGTACAGTCGTAATAATGGCGGTATGTCAGATGCAATGATAGATGAGAGCATTATTGATGCTGTTGATAGTGCGTACTATGCAAATGATTATCTTATGGAAGTTTTTGTAGACAGAATCCTTAAAGATTTCTCAGATGTTAGGGTTATCAATGATTTTGATGACCTTGACTCTGATGAGTATGGAGTAGTTTTTGCTTGCGGCGACGATGATTTCCACTTCGGCAGATATGATGAGGGTATTTATTCTCATAAGCAGGGATGCTATGAGGTTGAAATTGCAGGGAATGAAGATGAAATTTTCGGAGACCGTTACTACTCTGATAGAATATATTTCGCTAAGAAGAAAGATAGTACTTATGACAAGGCTTTACTTTTCATTGAAAATATGTTATAATATATATGTAAGGTTAAGGAATGAATGTTTTAAGGAGGATTTCTTATGGGTAAGTTTATGAGAGAGTTCACATCAGAAGCATCCGCTAAAGCTTTTGCCGCAAATCTTGGGGCAAAGATAGTTCGTTCTTATGACTGGGATAGCCTCAGAGGAAGAATGGTTACTGTTTACAGAGTTTACTGGACAGTTGCCTAAGAAAGGAGAGATAAATATGGAAAGACCTTGGAAAGATTTTGCAGCATTTATGGTTGAAACTTATGGCGTCACAGCTTATATTGATGACCCTGATGAAGATGCTGATGAAAATGTTGTGTATTGCCCAGGATGTGAAGAGCCGATTTATGAGGAGGATTATTCAATGATTGATGTGACAGAGGACGGCAAGTTTATTTGTCCAATCTGTGAGGAGGTCTTCGATGATTAAGTCTTTACTTCCCGGCTAAAATATGATATAATTATTATAGTAAATGAGAGAAAGAAAACTCTTTAAAACTCACGTTACGAAAAAATAAAAATAAAAATGTTATCGCTTCGGCGAGGAAAGAATGAGGTATTATTTATGATGAACTTTACACTTAACAAGGAAATGACAGTAGCAAAAATCAAGGCAGAAGCAAAGGTATCTGTAACAGATATGCTTCTCGAAAAGCTCTCCGAAATCTTCGGTGCTGAGAATGTCGGCATGGTTCGTGTTGGTAACTCCACAAGCAAGTCAAACGAAATCGGCGTTCGTCTTGGTACTGTAACTGAGGGTTCTGAAACATACGACATCTGTGCGACAGTCAATGCTACTGCTAAGGAATTTGTTGACCGCAAGACTTCAAAGAAGACTTACGCTGCTTTTGATTTTGATGCGGCACGTCAGGAGTATGAAGATTACCTTGATGATAAGGCTGCTAAGGAGTCTGAAAAGGCTGCGGCAAAGGCAAAGAAGATTGAAAAGGACACAGCGGCAAGAAAGTCTGCTGAGTAAGAAAGGAGTTTGAAAGGGGCGGTCTTAAAAAAAGGAAAGAACGCCCCTTTCCTTTTAAAAGAAAAGTAAATTGTTTGACTCTTTACTTTTGTTTTAAAATGTGGTATAATTATTATAGTAAATGAGAAAGAGGTAGATATTATGTTTGAAGCTTTTGATGTAACTGGTCTGACAATCGGCACTTTTAACTCTATAAGAGAGTTCATTGAGGAGTTTGTTTATACAGAAACTGACCACGAGGATTATCTTGCTGATATGGAATGGGAATGTATCAGAGAAGGAGATGAGGAATTTTCTCCTGACAATTATCCTTATGAAGATGGCGTTGATTTTTACTACGACTGTATTTATAATGATGGTGTTTCAGTTCTTACTCCAGACGGTATTCCGGCAATTGAATGGGACGGTATGACACTTGTAGGTATTGATGAAGTACCAGAAAGAGAGGCAATGTAATGGGAGATTATTGTATCTATGATAGATTTGACCAGTGTTTTCACGACTGTGAAAGAAGCTGTTGTCCGCGAGCAACAAGACGTTCAGTTACTTGTACAAGATGCGGTTGCGATATGTATGCTGATGAACCTTCTTATGTAGAGTGGGAAGTCTGTGACGAATGTTATGAAGAAATGATGAATGAGGAGGAATAAATATGGGAAGCTTTGATATGTCACTTCAGGTTGAAGATTTTGTAAATTCTGATTCAGAAGATTTAATGGCTCTTATGCAGGAGAATGAAGAGATTTATTGCGGCATTGATTCTCTTGCTCAGTACGGCGAAACAGTTGGTTTCGGTACTACACAGTACTATGCGGCGTGCGAGGAAGCTTTTGTAAATGCTTCCAAAGAAATTGTTTCGGTACTCTCATTCTACGGCATTTATACAACTGAGGATTTTAGCTCTTTCGTAACTGGCTTTGCCTTTGCAAAGAGATATTTTAAGATGTTTTAAGGGAGGCGGCGATGGTAAAGGAACAGGTTGAAAAGATTTTAAGGCGGTGTAGTCAGAACACTTCAGAAATGTATGATGATGAATACTTTCTGAATAAAATAAGAATTTTATTCGTCGCCAATCATATTCGAGATTATTCTCTTAATATTAAAAGGGTAGTAAGTGCGGCAAATTCATCAATATTTTTTATTGCGGCTGAAATCATTTTTGATGGCGAAAGAATTTATAAAGAGTGGATGGTGAAAGATATAAGTGATTAAATATAAAATCGGTGATTTACTTACTGCTCCTCAAAGATGTATTGCTCATCAAGTTAATTGCCAAGGAAAAATGGGGAGTGGCGTAGCAAAGGCAATTAGAAATGAATATCCAAGAGTTTATAAAGAGTATATAGAGTTTTATAATTATTGTATACGCACCAATAAAACGATGCCTCCGGGCTATTCACAAATAGTTTATACAGAAAATAAATGTATTTTTAATTTGTTTGGACAGATTAATTATGGATATGATGGGCAGAGATATACTTCTTATGCTCATCTTTCTATTGCTCTCGACAGGTGTTTTTCAGAAATGTGCGAAATTGGAGAAACTGAAATTGCAATCCCGTATAAAATGGGATGTGACAGAGGTGGCGGCGACTGGGAAGTCGTGGAATCAATTTTAAAAGACCTGTCTGAGAAATATAATATTGACGTTTATGTATATAGCTTGGAGGGATATGTATGTCGATAGTTGGAATAATAGCTGTAAGTATTCTAATATTAATTGGAATTAGCGGAATAATCTTTGGTATCTATTTAATTATTGAATTTCAAGATGGTGAAGGTGTTTTTGCTATTATATTTGGTATAGTTCTTTTGCTTATAAGTTCTGTGCTTATAGTTTGTACTATAAATGATAACACAGAAACTACAGAAAAAGTTATTGGCAAGGGAACAATTATTACTGAAATGAACTTTGATTATTTTAATGGCGGCAAGGACAACTCCAATGAAATAAAATATTTTATTGAAGTAGAATCTGGTGATAAGATTATTATTGATAAGTCTGAATGGGATAACATTAAAGATGAATATACTTATATCCCAAGTAAGGTTAATATAATCAGGGGAGACGACGATTAATGGCGGGATTAGTTGTATCAATTATAGGCTTATCATTAGTTATTATGTTTGGTTTTTTTATGATAGGTTGTGGAATTTACTACATTAAACAAAAAGAGATTGAATTTACTATTCTGAGTGTTCTGGTAATGTTTATGGGTGATTTGATTATAGCTTTAGCTATTATTGGTTTGTTTAATGTTTATGCTGCTTTTCGAGAAACAACAGCTAAGGTTATTAGTAAAGGCTGTATTGAGTCAATTATTTCTGAGCAAGTAACTGATAAAGACATAATAGACAGTTCTAAAACTTACTATATTAAAATTGATAGCGGCGAGAAGATAATTCTTTCAGAAGAAGAATGGGATAAAGTTACTAATGAATATACTTACATACCAATAGAAGCAGAGTATATAGAGGAGGATTAATATGAAAATAGATATTTCTGATTGTAAAAACTTAACAGCTAAAAAGGCTAAGATAAGAACTCAAATGACTGAACTCCTTATTGAATTTTTAAAGGAAAAATTTGAAGATGTTGAGGGCGATGTTCTCCAGGTCGGTACAAATGAAGTTGCAGTTGCGGTCGCAATTGATGATGTTGATGGTTTTGCAACAGATGTATGTGTGGTAGTAAAACCGGAAGTTAAATCGTGGACAAGACCTGCGGCGACAGCAAGACGTCAGACAGAACCATATGATAGATTTGATGCAGCTGAGGCTTATGCCGCAGAATGTGAAGTGAAAAAGGCTAATAGAAAATCAAAGCCGGAGGAATCTGAATGATACAAACTCGAGAAGAAATTATCTGCGACTTTTGCGGCAATACAGATAATCATTGTGAATCAATAAGGATATCAGCCAAAAATTATGATGTTTGTCCGGCTTGTATAGATAGACTATCTGCCGTGATGAACTGGAAAGAAACAAAAGAGCAATATGTTAGCTTTAACTTTAACCATGAAGTAGAGGCTACTCTTGCTAAGGACGGAGTTGAGGCTTACAATCTTCCTTATGGTATTCCGGAGCTTGAAAGAAAAGGGAAGGACAGAGCTACTGAAGGAAAAGTTATAAAAACCCAGCTTCATAATTTTTGTCAGTTAATGATACCGGCTTTTGAAAAAATGAAAGGAAGTTATCAGGGAGTATGTCTTCCATTTGAACTTCGATTTCAGATTGGTTCTTTAAAACTACAAGAGCTGCACGATGAATAAAAGATAATACCCCTTTACTTTTACTATAAAATATGGTATAATTATTATAGTAAATGAGAAAGGGGTATTTCTATTATGGCAGGAAGAATTAAGATGTTTGATATAAAGTTTCTTTGCGGCGAAAGCACAGTTTTACCAATGGCGGTTGGAGCATTAGATGCTTATAATATCTGCAAGGAGTATATTGGTAAGTGTGATATGGAAAAGGTTGTAAAAGATGATTGCCTTGTTGAGTTATATAATAACTTTGAAGATTATAGTTTTGACTCTGAGATTATTGAATTTGGAGTTGATGGTATTGTAATGGCAGTAGAATCTAAGGTTGATATGCCTGTTGACTTTTTCTGTAGAATATGATATAATATATATGTAAGGTTGAGGGAGAGATAAAAAATCTTTCCAAAGTTAAAAGAAAGAGGTATTATTATGGGATATTACACAAACTTTTCACTGGCAATAAGAACAGCAATTACAAAAGCAAAGGCTCGTGAAATTATCGGTATGATAAATCGTATTTGTACTCAGAGTGAGGATGAAGACGATTGGGCTTTTGTCCTTGAGGATGATTGGTTCTCAACTCCAAGTTTAAAGACTGAAGATAAGGGCGAAAAGATTTGGAATATTGTTTCCCGTGATGAGATGAAGTGGTATGATTGGGAAGACGATATGAAAGATATTGCTCATCAGTATCCTGAGGTTGAGTTTGAGCTTGAGGGAAGCGGAGAAGATAAGGACGACTGGTGGATTGCTCTCTTTAAAGGAAATCGTTCACAGGTAAAATATTGTACGGCACCTATTGATGAATGGGAGGATTAATATGTACGAACATATTCTTAGAATAAGAACTCCAATAACATACACAAGAGCAAATGAAGTTCTTGAAAGAGTTAATGAACTTATCGGGGGCTCTTATCTTGGATTACTTGTGCCGGCAAAGATATATCAGAATAAAGAATCTTCTACCGAGGAAATCTCTTGGGAAGCTGAAGAATATGAGCCTTTTATTTGGGACAACTGGGAAGCAGATATGAAAATGGTTGCTAAAGAGTTCCCAGACATTGACTTCTCATTAGAGAGAGTGGGCACAAAAGATTGTACAATAGCTTTGTTTAAAGGAACTACTTGTCAAATATCTCATTGTTCCCGTGCCTTAATAATTGAAATGTAGAAAATAGTCGTACACGCCGTTGACTATAATATAGCGTTGTGCCGCAGGTGTCGAGGTGAATGGCGGCAAAGAAATTGCTCGAAACGAAAGGTGCCGGTAAACCTTTGCCTAAAACACCGGATTATTAAAATTGGAGGTTATCATTTATGAATAATATAGTTTATCCTAAATATGCAGTTGGTGATATTGTTAAGATAAATCCGCAGGGCGTTGGACAGTCATACTCAACATATAAAGAGTTCTTTACTCTCTATGGAATTAATTCTTCTAATTATAAACCTGATAATGATCTTTGTGACTATCTTGAAAGTACTTTTACTATTTTGTGTATAGCTCCTCACCGGACAGAACAGATTCCACTCTACGTTATTACTGATGAATGTAGTAGCGTTACTTTTCTTGTTAATGAGAAAGCTATTCTTGAGGTTACTGGTAAAAAGGATTTATATATTAATCCTTATTACGGTATGATAAATAATATAACTGAGCAGTATTATAATCTTAAAAACGAACTGTTTGATGCTTACAGTCAGATTGAGTATCTTAAGAGTAAAGCTGGTATTGAGCCAATGCCAAAGTTAATGGCGGGGATGTTTGGTAAGATTAAAGACTCCAATGGCTGTAACAGCTATTTTGTTGTTATTAAAGACCAAGCGGGTAAACTGGTTCTTACCACTCAGGACGGAGATTTTTTCTATGTAAATGTTGACTCTGAGATTGGCTTTGATGTTAATGGATATCATAGGGAGTTTGGAGCAATTACAAAGCAAATTACAACCATTTATTCCGCAGATATTTTATGCTTTAATCAGGCAGAGAGAGCAACTGAAGATAGTATCCGCTGGGAAAGATAAGGAGGATTTATTATGAATTTCTTGTATACAGCTCCAGTCTATAGGATTGGAGATACGATTGAAATTAATCGTAATCGCCTTTGAAAAGGATATTCTCTGGAAGTCATAGCTCTTTACTTTTACTATAAATTATGGTATAATTATTATAGTAAATGAGAAGGAGAGATTTTAATGAGTATCGTTACAAAAATAACCTGGGCGACAACAGAAATCAATGACAGAAATCTTCACAAAGTAAAAGAAGAAAAGTTTGAAGCGGCGACCGCAGATATAATTAATAAGCTTTATCTTGAACTGGGTGAACTGCTTTGGTTCTATCTTGAATATAAATCTAATGGAACTATGGAAATTCAGTATCCTGTTTTTGACGATAATGGCAAATATACTGGCGAGGAGATTGAATGGTTGATTGAGGAGAGCGAGGGATAGGTCTTTACTTTTTCTTTAAACTATGGTATAATTATTATAGAAGGTAAGGGAAAGGAGCTAATCTTATGAGAATATATCAGGTTGTTATTTGCGGCGAATCTTATGGCTATTTTAAATCCGAGGAGAGAGCAACCGAAAAAGCTAAATGGGTTCTAAGGAATTGTATCCTTAATATGGACTCAGAAGATGATGCACTTTGCTATGAAAGAATCTGCAAAGAGCTTGATGAAGAGGGTTATTCAATGGAAATCGAAGTAGATATTTTCGTTGATAGTGTTGATATGAGGGATTGAGAATGAAAATTTACGAGGTTTGTTGTGATTCTAATTCAATTGGCTTTTACTTCTCAAAGGCAAAAGCTATGGCAGAAGTTAGGCGGCGAATAATTGTGGACAATGAGATTGATTATCCAGACTACAGTCCGAGCTTTCTTAAGATGATGCAGGAGGTAACTGAAGACGGATACACCTCTTATAAGTGTCATGACTATGCGATATACGAGGGTAATCTCGTTGATGATGAAGAGGACAAAAATGAAAGTAAGAGTCCTGATACGGATTATCTAACTCTCCCGCCAGCAGAACGTGCTAATTATTATATTGAAAAGAATATTGAGAAAGAGGTAGCTAAAGCTATAGACGGTTTTGCAAGGCAGCTCTATGATGCTGCTACTGAGAGAACAATTTCTCAGGTTGTGCCGGCAGCAATAAGGGATAGAGTTATTGATAAGCTTAACTCTCTTGGCTATAATATAAATATCAGTGATTTGGGTGTCGGAATAATAACAATAACTTGGTAAAGGAGAATTGCTATGACAAAAGAAAGATTTATTGTTATAATGACAGCTCTTAAAGAAAGACTTAAAGCCCGCGACGAGTTTCTTGATATGACCTATGAGTTTTGCGGCGATAGATTCTTCGATATGTTGTTCGATAAGTTCGATATGATTCGAGATTATCTTTATCTTATTGAAGATGAAGTTTGTGCGGCAGTAGGTTTGGAAAGAGAAAATCTTTCAACTGACTGGCTTTATTACTTTGTTTTTGATTGTGAGTGTTGTTTCTCAGAGATGAAAATTTGTATATGTCAGGAGCCTTTTCCAATTGAAAGCTGGTCTGACGTTTGGGATTTCTATGCTGAGCTTGCGAGATAAAGAATATAGTTTGGATTCTGAATAATAAAAGAGGGGTGGCTATTACAGCTGCCCTTTTCTTTTTTTCTCCGAACCGATAAGTGCAACTGCGTAGCAAGTTGCACGCACAGCACCCGAGCGGAGCGAGGGATGCGTTATTATATAGAAGTTATGTCGGCGAAGCAGGGTACCTTGATTTGCTTACATAACGGCAAGATAAAATAATAAGATAAAATTGGTATAAAAAATTGACTGAACCTACATAAAATTTTGATTGAACCTACTGAAAAAATTGATTAAACTCACATAAATTTTTGACATACTCACATAAAATTTTGACTTTTTTGTCTAAAAATGTTATAATATAATTATAGATAGGAGGGTTGATATGGTAGGAATTTATAAAATAACAAACAAATTAAACAATAAAGCTTATATTGGACAATCAGTTCACTGTGGTAAAAGATTAGATGAGCACTATAAAGGAAATCAACTTATAGATGATGTGATTCGACAGGATGGAATTGTAAATTTTACTTTTGAAATATTAAAAGAAGTGAATAAAGAAGACTTATCTTATTGGGAAGACTATTACATAATGAAATATAATACTTTATTTCCGAATGGATATAATAAAAAATGGAATTGTAATAATAAAGTTAGGAATAAAATAAAAGAACAAATGCAGCTAGATAATGATATAGGTTTAGAAAATGATTTAGCAGATATTCTCGGTAGTAAGGAATATATTCGATACCCTGATGGAGAACGAGAATTAAAAAATTTAAAATATGGGGACGTTATTTACGCATGGTTGTTAATACATTCTGTATACAGTGAGTCAACGGATTGTTTTTTCGTTAATAAAAAAGTTTGTGCTTTTACTAATATTGCAAAAGACATAGGAAGAAGCAGACAAACAGTGTCAAAACGAATTAAGGAACTTCTAAAAATAGGAATGATTAAAGAAGATATTGAAAACGGGGGATATTTAATTCCGACTTTTATTAACTTCCAAAGAATTGATTGTGAAGTAATCTATAAATTAATTTTTTTGAGTTCCACAGATTCACAAAAGGAAGAACTAATAAAAACATTTGTGTGGTTAAGAAGGCGGTTTTTAGATGATAATAAGAAAATTAGTTATACAGATTTAATAAATGCCTTTGGTCATAGTCGTGGCAATGAAGAAACCTATGATAGATACAAGGATATTCTTACAACATTGCAGGATGCGGGGTTAATTAAGTTTAGAACTGATTTCTCTAACTATAGGGGCATCAATGGTATGTATGAGAAAACTTTGTACATTTATCAGGTTAATGATAAGGCAAGTAAAGAGTGGTTAGATGCTAATGAAGACTAATCGGAATGAAAATTTATAGGGGTATATAAATGTCTGACTTCAAAACAATACCAATGACAAAAGTTCTTAAAGACCACAATGAAACAATTTCTCAGTGGCGGCACAAGTTCGTTGCTCATTACACTGGTCAAATCTATTCATGTGGGGGAGGGGAAATTACAATTGAACTTCCCGATGGTAGCCGCAAAACCTTTAAAACAAGTAATCTTGCTAAGCGGCTTGATAATCTAATCTACCAATTAATGTCGCCGCGAACAGTAAAGACAAACGATAAGTGGATAGCAGCTTATAAAGAGAAGTTTTCGCCGCTAACAATAGAACAAATACAGGACCTGAAGATTTGGGTTAAGCACTTGGTCTGAAAATTTCAATAATTATTTTTGTTTAACTACTTATTAACGTAATTAAATAATTAATTAAATAATTATTTAAGTAAATAATAGAGGGGTAGGCAAAAAGAAAGCACCGGAGTTAGCAGCTCTGGTGCGTTTTTGTTTATAGGGGGTAGGGTAATTTTGGAAAAGAATTTAAGAGGGGTAGGTTTGAATAAAAGGAAATTTAAAAGGGGGTAGGAAAATTTTGGGGGTAGGGTTTGGCGGCAGCAGTAGAAAAAATTTTTAAGGGGGTAGGTTGGTTTTAGGGGGTAGGATAGTAGTGGTAAAAATAGGGGGTAGGTAGGATAGCATTGATAAAAATAGGGGGTAGGGTAGCCGTAAGAATATTGGGGGTAGGTAGGATAGTAGTAATAATAATAAGGGGGTAGGTAGTTAGCTGGAGTAGCTGGCTGGAGTAGTTAAGTAGGTAGTTGGCTGAACATAGCAAGTAGGTTGCTGTGCTGGAGAAGTCTTGGATTGAAGGTCTCTCAAGACCCGTAGTATGTCTGACTTAAATTTTTCGCAGCTCACATTGGGGCTACAAAATTTTTAGTTTTCGTTGGTACTTGTAATAGTTTGCGGTAATAGTAAAATGCTCCTGTTCCGTCCGGCAGAAAATGTAAATAGGTCAACATAATATAATAATATAGTAGTGTAAATTGCTGTAAAACCGTTGTAAAACTATTGTCAAACTGTTGCAAAAGTATTGTAAAATGCTACGAAAACGTGTCAAATGTTTGCAATAATAATCGTTTTGCGGCGAAAAGAACATATGTTCGCAGTTCAATTGCGTATAAATCTTGACAAAATCCTTAAAATATGGTATAATTAAATGGGGTTTTAATTATAATAATAATAAATATAATAAAAAAGAGCCGGAATTTTATCAATTCCAGCTCTCTTTTTGCTTATTCCTTAGCCGCCTTTGCAGCTTCTCTTTCAGCCTTAGCTTTTGCCTTAGCTTCTTCCTTTTCCTTTGTCTCGATTTCGTAAGCTTCCGCAGCATCAGCGAGAACGTACTGCTCGTACTCTCTCTTAGCTGTCTTACGAGATTCCCATTCCTTAACTGTAGGCTTAACAGTAACAACGACGTCCTGCGGGAAACCGTCCTTATCAATTACCTGACCTACGATAACTCCGTATTCGTTTGAGCCAACCTTTGCTACCGCATCCTCTCCGAACTGAGCCTTGAGTGCGGCGACAATTACTTCCATTGAATCGATTCTTGCCTGAGCCTTAACAGCTGTAGCGGACTTGAATTCTACACCATTGAACATCATACCCATAAGTACCTCTTTTCTGCTCCAGAGGAGCGGTCGTATTTCCTTTACCTTACATTAATATTATACCATAGTTTAAGGGTTTTGTAAAGCTTTGTACTGCTTACTTTTTTCTTAAAGTTTGCAGCTCGCATACCCGAAGGAAAGGCGGTATAATATTTTCTCTCTTCCCTTACCTTCTATAATAATTATACCATATTACAGAGAAAAAGTAAACATCTATACTTTGCAGCTTGCTGAACTTTGCAGCTCGCTTGACAGACTCCGTAAAATAGGGTTTTTTTACAAAGTAGATTTTGGGACTCCGACCTCAAATTTTTTCAGACGCAGCTCGCATGGAGTGCAGCTCTTGACAGTCACCCGACCCGCCGCTATAATTTACAGCTCGCAGCTCGCTTGACACAGCTCACCCC
>UMKK01015941.1_pt1 | contig 24086 bp, 19 predicted proteins | sample 1966281 | NCBI WGS metagenome assembly UMKK01 (sample SAMEA4836175, study PRJEB28245) | human gut metagenome | biome: gut microbiome; material: fecal sample | place: Denmark | collected 2008 | reverse complement strand
CTCTACCGGCCGGCAGGAGCCGATGACCGCTGCCGCATAAATACCCGTTACACACTCTACATGCAGGAAGTGCAGGGCCCTGCAAAATCATTCAATGACCATTGGATTGAACTTGGTTACTATACGGGATGGTATCCTGTCTGCAACGGTAACCGGGCAGATTATTCGCACTTACGAATCGGCATCACTGACGGTTATACGGTGAGCGGCTCAGGTATTATTTCCCATACAGAAGAAGGGATATGGGAAATGGAGCAACCTTGGGAGAATTTCGACAATGTTATCCTGGCTTCACCCATGCTGAAAAGCCGCCGCATCAATGATAACGGAACTACCATTGAACTTATCTATACAGACTTCCCGGATGCCGGTGCAGACTCGGCACTTCAATGTTGCCACAATGCCTTGAAATTCTTCCGACGCCTTTATAAAATTGCGGGAGATGAGGATATTTACATGAAATTCCTGCTTTCAGCTTCCGGCACCTCAGGAGGGTACAGCCGTAAAAATTTCATTATGCTCAGTTCCCGAACATTCAATGAATATGTACTCAAGAACACCGCCCACGAAATCGGCCACTTCTGGTGGAACAAGGCTCCGGTGGAATCTTGGCACGACTGGCTGAACGAATCTTTTGCCGAATTCAGTGCTTTGCAATACATACGCCACGCCCGCGGCGAAAAAGCCTATGCCGCTTACATCGACGCCTACCGTAAGGAAACACGCCATATCCGTCCTATCTGGGGTATTGACCGCAACGACCGCGAAGCGCATCTTGCCCTCTATAGGAAAGGGTCAGTACTACTCGCCGACCTGCTTGTCCGAGTGGGTGAAGAACCTTTCTTCAACTTTCTGGCAGGTGTCATCCAAGCCCATATAACAGACACATCGGCTTTCCTGGATTTTGCGGAAAGCCGATTGGGACGTAAAAACCGGGACTGGATTGAAAAGCGGTTAAAAGAATAAACACCTGATTATTCTTCAACTGTTCCTTTCGCCACCGGCTTCTCAAAATGAGTGCCGCACTTCCTGCATACATACTCCCAATGCTCAGTGCCCGGAGGTGCGGCCGACAATGCCGCAATAACAGCAGCCACCACAGCACGCACCCGATGGCTCTTCTTCAGCACAAACTTAATCTCATCCGAACCGCAATGGGGGCAGTACCTCAACTGTTCCGGAATCATCTGGTTCCGTTCAAGCAGACGGAGGGCATTGTCATATTCGTCCTCATAGACAAATATATCCACTCCCGTGACATCACGGACATATCCGCGCATCACGGAAGACATGTTTTCATTATGCAAAACAGACGCAATGCCCTCATTCTTCAAGGCACCCTGAATAACATGTGCCTGAAAGGCATCGTCGCAGGTGATTAGCTTTACGGTTTTCATCTTTTATGTTTATATGAAACAATAGTCATGGGTTCTACAATGCCTCCTTGAATATCTCTCCCACCGTGGGGTGCGGAAAGACAATCTTCTTCCATTCATCGGCAGTAAGTTTCAGTTCAATAGCCATGCCTGCCAGCGTGATGATTTCCGAAGCGGGATTACCCAAGACATGTGCCCCCAATACGGTATCGTCACTGCCCAACAGTAACTTGCAGACGCCATTCACTCCTTCATTCTCTGCTACAAAGCGACCACTGTACGCCATCGGAAACTTCACAGCACGATAGGCAACGCCTCTCTTCTGCAGGGATTCTTCTGTCTTGCCCACACCGGCTATTTCGGGATTGGTATACACTACGCCGGGGATGGCACGATAGCTCATAGTGTCCTTCTTGCCAATGATGGAATGTATGGCTACTTCCGCCTCGCGGACGGCTGTATGCGCCAGCAGGGAATATCCCGTCAAGTCGCCGCAAGCATATACTCCGGGAACTGAAGTCTGCATCTGTCCGTTGACAAAGACATTTCCGCGCTCCGTTCTTTCCAAGCCCAGATTCTCCAATCCGAAGCCTTTCATTACCGGACGGCGCCCGACACTCATCAGAAGCCGTTCGGCAACGACGGAACCGGGACCGTCGGCTGTTTCATAATTCACCTGGATAAGGGAAGAAGCTTCGGCAGTATCCGGCATGACAGACACTACTTTTGCACTCAGCATGAACTTGATTCCCCGCTTAGCGTACTCTGCACGGAGCATACCCGCCAGCTCTCGGTCCATACCGCCTCCCAGTATCTCGTCCAGCATCTCGACGACGGTTACCTGCACTCCCAGGCTGTTGAAGAAAGAAGCGAACTCCATACCGATGACACCGCCGCCGATGATGGCAAGCGAAGCGGGCAGTTCCTTGTTATCCAGTGCATCACGATGAGTCCAATAGGACACTTTGTCTATGCCGGGAATGGCAGGGACAAAGGTTTCGGAACCGGTGCAGAGCAGCAGGTTATCGCATTCGTAGGTTTCTCCGCCGCACTCCACATGATTCTTGTCCGTCACTGTGGCCCCTCCGCTGACAATCGTCACACCATGGGCAGTCAGCTTTCCTTTGACTCCCAATACCAGCTTGCGCACTACCTTCTGCTTGCGAGCAATAATCTTGGGCAAATCGAACGATACTTCGGGCACACTGACCGCATACTTTGCAGCATGGCGGGCTCCGTCATAGGTCTTGGCCGAATACAACAAGGTCTTGGTAGGGATACACCCTTCATTCAGGCACACTCCACCGAGACTCTGCTTCTCAAATAGTACGACACTCAATCCTGCTTTTCCGGCAGCTTCGGCAGCAGTATATCCCGCAGGACCTCCACCGATAATGGCAACTTGGTATTTCATGGAATTAATGGTTAGTGGTTAATGATTAGCGATAATTTGTGCGCAAGTTAATAAAACCCGTATTATCCGGCAAAAAAGAGTACTTCTTTCTTTCGGAGAATACAGCGTAAAGAGGAAATAATTATCTTTGTCGTGCAGCATTTATAAAGAATGCCACGTCCAATGGACATAAATCAAATAATAATCAACATGAAAACGACTGACTTATTCCAATCCATCCTTTTGTTCGCTCTTTTCCTTTGCGGCCTGACGGCTTGCAATGATAGCGATGAAATCCGCCTCTCGCCCTTTCAGGAAACTACCGTGAAGGGCGAAGCCTCTACCCTGCAGATAGACCTAACACGCGGCGACTGGCGCATAACCTCCATCACCACCCCATGGGGAGACCTCATGATGGATGGCAACAAGCTCCCACAACTGGAAGGTACGGGAAGCCTGCATTATAAATGGTGGGACTTGGAACGGGACACCGACAGCCATCTCATCCTGCACTTTAAAGACAACTTTGACTTAGGTGAATCCCGTAGCCTCATCATCAACCTTGAGATGAAAACGGGACTCTACAAGGAACAAATCATCATACACCAAGAACCGTGCACTAACTTCTATCAGATAGAGTCCATCGAATACAGCGTGGAAGAAGGTGACGGAGTGAAAGAAGCCGGAACAGGACCTGATAAGAGTACCTATAAAAATGAAAATCTGGGAAACACAACCGACAAGCATGACTACTATCCATTCATCAATAAATGGACAGAATACGCATTCATACCCGATGGGCACTCTGATGAAACCTTCAAAAGCATAGACCCGGAGAAACGTAGCATCTATCTGCCCAACCACATAGAAGACGGAAAAATAATCATGGGACAACAACTGTTATTCTTCATCAACCAAGGCAAGTATTACAAAGAAGACGAACTGAGATATAAACATTTTGAAGTAGACATAGTAGGTATGAAATGGAACATATACACTTCAACCATCTATTACAAACGGCTTCAAGTGACATTCACCGCCACTCTTTCACGTCCCGGTAGCGATACAAAGAAGGTACTCAAGGGTAAATTCATGCAGAGATACCCTTATGACTGCTCGGAAATACATCACGAAGTAAAGGATTCTTTAGAAGATTAGAGTCCGGTGTCTGTCAGACAAGACTCCACCTCCTCCCTGCTCAATGCCGGAGCTTGCCCATCGGCAAGCTTACGGCATACCAGCCGACCGGCCGCCAGCGCTTCCACCTTTGTTGCAAATGGCAGGCGACCGCTCAAAGCAGGTATAAAAGGTTGATATATCAGGGTATCGGCTCCATGCAGCACCACGTAGCCGTAACCGCCTTCCACCTCCATCACCCGGCATTTCAACTCATTGCCACCGCCGGCAGTATGACCCGAACAGCAAGAAAGGCATACCGCCATCACAGCCGGTACACCTATCTTTATCATAATAAACATCAGCTTCATAAGTTCCGTTCAGTTATGGGGCGAATCAGACTTCCTCTTCCTCATCGGGTAGAAGTTCGTACACATCATCAAAGTAGCTGGTACCACTTGTTCCTGTCAGCACAAAACCACGTTCGCCGGTAGAGAAACCAACGGCAGCCCTGCGCGAAGAAGCACCGGAAGGATAATTATGTACATCTGTAATGGGGGTAAAGTCGTCATCGGAATCGCCGTACCATAAGTCCTTGTCAGGGTCGTACAGCCAGTAGTCGCTGCTCAAGGAAGTGCTGTTACGTATTCCCGTAGCCACAAATCCCCTTCCACCGATGACGAAGGATACGGCTTCGGACCGTGTGATGGCGTAGTCATCGTCATAGTCATTGTCGGAGTCCGTATCGGCAATGTCACGCAACTGGGTCCAGTTGCTTCCGTCGAACTTCCAGAAATCCACCAGATCGGTACTGTTGTTTCGCCCGCAACAGATGTAGGCCACCTCATCGATGACGAATGCCGTACCGAAGTAGCGCTTCTCGCCTCCATACCCGCTCACCGCTTCCCATTGCGAACCTTCGGCGCCATTGGGGTTGAAACGGTAGAAGTCCATCTTGTAGGCACTCTCGCTGCCGGTAGCGTCGCTGTTGCAGCCCGTACCGACATAGCCATATCCGCCTATACTGAAAGCCAGGGCACCATCGCGTACTCCACCTTTGAAGTCGTCTTTCCGTGTCCAGGTATCCGTGGCAGGGTCATACTCCCAGGTATCTGCTACACAGTAGGACGAGGAGCCGTCCTTTACGGAACCGGTCGTAATGTATCCCTTGCCATTCACGGCAAAGCCCACGGCAGCCTTGCGCCCGGCAACGGGCATGTCGGCACACTGCGTCCAGCTGTTCCGGCTCATGTCATACTCCCAAAGGTCGTTCAGGTAATCCTTGTTCGCTCCGTAGAAGCCGCCACACAAATATCCATAATTGCCGATGGTGAAGCCGGAGGCATAAGCGCGGTACACACCGTTATAGCTGGCTTTCTTCATCCACTGCCCCTGAGTGTATTCATCCTCGTCCGTACAACTGCCGGCAATGCACACGATGGCCAGCAACATTATTCCTACCAATAGTCTGTTCATTGTTTATTGTTTTTTTAATGATTAAGCTTTATACTTCCCACTTTCCAAAACAAGAAGCTGCGGGAGGTCCTTTTTGTCTGTCCGCAAAAGTAAACCACCGCAACCACACCGACAAAAATAACCGACGAACAGTCCGAAATTCCCGTTAAACGCCTTTACCGATAAAAAACGTCCGAACGCCGATTTTTGTAGGAAGATATAAAAGTTTTGCCTTTCCTTTGCCGCCAACTAAAAGAACAGAAATGAAGAAGTCATTGTACAGCTTATTCGCAGTCCTCGCTATCTTCTGCGCCTGCCAGGACGAGAACTCGCAGCTTGGAAAGAGCCTCGTGGAAAGCTCCTTCTATAATGTATACGCAGACACCTGCTCGGTAGACATCAGCACCATCCTGCTAGACTCCATAGAGACCCGGGGCGACAGCATCTGCCAGCTAGGACATTACCGGAGCAGCGCCTGGGGAGAAGTATCCGCCACCTACTATGCCGAATACTCCACGTCCGACTTCACCCCCAACACAGACTATACCTATACCCTCGACTCCCTCGTACTGCGAATGATACCTTCGGGCCATTTCTGGGGAGATACCCTGACGCAACAGCGCATCTCCATCTACCGGCTGAAAAAACCTATCGTGCTGGACAACGACGAGGACCTTTACAACAGCACCGTACTCCCGACGGAAGATGCCCCGCTCTTCAGCTTTACCTTCACCCCCTGCCCGGGGCGGAAGAAGGAAGTAAGCGTCCGCCTGCCCGACTCATGGGGACAACAACTGCTGAATGACCTCGTGGCCCAGGACGACTACTTCGATACCCAAGACAAGTTCAAGAAGAAATTCCCCGGACTGGTCTTTGTTCCCGAAAACGACGGGCAGTGTATCACCGGATTCATGGTGAACGACTCTGCCATGAGCATCAACCTCCACTATCAGGAAGTCTCCAACCAACGTACCGGACAAGTGCTGACTTTCAACGTAAACACCGACTATGCCTATACCGGTATCCGGCACGACCCCACCGGCACCCACCTTGCTTCCCTGAAAAGCGGAATAGAGAACCTCGTCCACTCCAGCGACATGGGTTGCCTGGCCTATATGCAGGGATTGACGGGTTACTACAACCAACTGGAATTCCCCTACCTCAACAGCCTCGGAAGTGCCGGACAGATAGTCTCCATAGAGAGCGCCACACTCTACCTCTATCCTCTGGCCCGGAGCTACAACGAAGTGAGCCAGCTTCCCAATGACATCCGCCTTTATATCACGGACGAGAACAATGTGCTGGAGGACTACGTATACGGCAGTGACGGCGTAACCGTACAGACCGGCGACCTGACCATCGACGAGATGTACGGGAAAGAGACCTACTACTCCTTCGACCTCACCGAATTCATCCGCAACAACTACGGCACTTCGGGCATCAAGCGGCAGAAACTGCTGATGAGTCTGACAGACGAAGAAAGCACCACCACCTTCAACCAGGTCATCTTCACCAACGACCCCGAACAAGAGAGACAATGCAGATTAGACGTAAGATTCAAAATATACAACGAGCAATGAAACGCCATTACCGGATTCCCCTTCTGCTGTGCAGTCTGTGTACGGCAAGCCTCACCGCCGTGGCCCAGAACACCACCAACCTGCCCACCTCCATGTACGGAGTGGGCGAACTGAGTGCCGGTGACGGCGGACGTTATGCCGGCATGGGCAACACGGGCATCGCCCTGAACCGTACCGGATTTCTGAACACGCTGAACCCCGCAGCCATCACCCGCATGGACACCGCCTGCTTCACGTTCGATGTGGGTGTATCTGCCTCATATGCCCGCTACTCCTTTCTGAGCGAACACAGCTCCAACTTCACCGGCAACCCCAACCGCATCAGCATGGGCTTCCGTGTCCTGCCGCGCTGGTATGCCCTTGTAGGTGCAGCACCATACAGCAGTGTGGGCTATGTCATCCAGACCGAAGAAGAGATAGAGGGAATGCCCGGCAACTACACCTACTCGCTCTTTGAGGGTACGGGCGGACTATACCGGTGCTACGTCACCAATGCCTTTGCACTGAGCAGGCAACTGTCGGTCGGCATCAACCTGGGGATGATAGCGGGCACAGTGACGCAAAGCGAAACGCAGGAAAGCGCCGTCGTAAAGTACGAATCTTCTAAACGGGCCTTTTATGCGGACTTCGGCATACATTACGAATGGGGTGCGACCGGACAACGGAAGTGGGCGGCAGGGCTGGTATTTGCTCCCTCCCTTCCCATCAGCCACGACAATACACTGACTTACAGCAACTCATCTACCAGCGAGAACCTCGATAAAGGATACCACAGCCGTACACAATATCTGCCCATGCACCTCGGCACCGGCCTCAGCATAACCACCGAACGCTGGGTGCTGACCGCCGACTACAACTACCTGGACTGGAGCCGCAACTCCTCCTCCTACACTTCCATGAAATACGAGAACCAGCACAAAGTGAACCTGGGAGGCAGCTACATTACCAAGCCACGTCTGGCACGTTCCACCGAGCTGATGGGTGGAATAGGTTTCGGCAACTCCTATATCAACCTGAAAGGCGGGAAGATGCAGTATCTGGAAGCCAGTGTAGGGGCGAGCTTCCCCATCCGGTACTCCTATCTTTCGCTGGGCGCCACCTGGCGGAAACAACTGAACACACGCAGCAATCTGATGCAGGAAAGCCGATTCAGCCTGAATCTGAACTTGACGTTCGGGGAAAGGATTTCGAGAGCAAAACTAAAGTAATACAAGGTTCCGGTTCACCACAGATTACACGGATTTTACACCGAATGATTATCATTTGTTGGATCTATATATGCAACGCGTTGCATATATAGATGCAGCACGCTGGAACTATAGATCCAACAAACAAAGTATATAGTATCTGAAAACAGGGTATTACAACACTGCCAGCCTGGACACATACCCTTTCACCCTTTCGCGGTAAGCATCGCCAATGGGGACATCCTTCTGCTCGATGAGCAATGTGCTGCGCCCGATGGCGCTGATGCAGTCCATGCGGACAATAAAAGAACGGTGCACGCGGATAAATTCGTTCGCCGGAAGTTTTTCCTCCATGTACTTCATACTGCATAGGCTCAAGATAGGCTTAGGGGAATCTTTACAGAAAATCTTCACATAATCGCCCATACCTTCTATATAGTTTATCCGTTCCAGGTCGAGCCGCATGATGCGGTTGTCACACCGCATGTAAATCACCTTCGGAACCTCTTCCGGACCTTGCCTGTGTTTGGAGTCGGACGTACCTGCATCCTGCAAAGAGAACCAGCGTGCCGCTTTGCTGACAGACTGGAAAAACGTGGAGAAATTGAGCCCGTCCATCAGATAGTCCAACGCATCCAGACGGAAACATTCGGCAGCATAGCGGTCGGTGTCTGTAATGAAAATGACACGAGTGGACGAGGACAAGAGCCTGCAAAAATCCATTCCGTTGATTTCACCTTCTTCCACCGGATAGATGCCGATAAAATAAACTTCCACTTTTGTCTCATAATAATCCTTCAGCGCTTCAAGAGGATTGCCGTACTTTCCGTGCAAAGAGAGAAAAGGAACCTTGTCGATATACTCTTCCAACCTTCCGGCAATCTCCGGGTCTGCATGTAAAATGGCGCAATTCAAATTCATATTCGTTTCTCTTTTACATAATGGACGCTGCCATATCCGAAAAACTGCAAACAGAAGAGCTAAAATTAAGCTTTATTTATGATTCAAAGATTACCTGCATCTACGGAAAGACAGATAAAGGGAAAGTTCATACAAACAACTCCGGAAAGCTACACAGGAGACATTACCATGGAAGCGATAACGACAGATTAAAACGGAATTGCATACGTGGGCACACCATATTGCTCATCCTCTCCGTTCCTCCAGTAACCGGATAAACTCCTCCTCCTTGACGGGAAGAAGCACTACACACTTACCCTCGCCATATTTCACGAGCACATAGCGCATCACCGCAAACCGCCCTACCTGCATGGAAGAAGCACGCTCCACAGAAGTGATGTCTTTCATCAGAATTTCCTTACTCCGGGAGAAACGGCCGAAGGACAGCACCAACTTCCCGTCGGGCGTTACGGTATAGGTGGTATGAATCAGCTTCTCGATAATAACCACCAGCCAAAGCATGAAAATAGCAGCCAGGAACGGAGACTTGTACCAAAGCATATAGACGGCGAGAATACCTATCAGGATGAGAAACAGATACTGCCCCATAGCAATGCGCGCATGAAAGATTCGATTCATTTTATCTGATTTTTGCCGCTAAGGTACGTATTTTTATGATAACAACTTCTTCATTAGCATCTCCATTTCTCGAACTTCCGTCACATTCATCTTGCGGCAGACCGAAGCACATAACAATTCTACCCGTTCCGGCGAAAAATAAATCAGTTCTGCAATCTCCTTTACAGACTGTCCAAGAGCTACCAGCATACATATCAGTTCTTCATCCTTATCCACCTCCGGAATAGACTGATAAAGTTTCTCTAAAAAAGAAGGATAATGAAAAATAAAGATTTCACGGAATACAGCCTCACGAGTTCCGGACAACAAAGCCTCCGAAGCATTGGGAGAATCTTCCGAAATCATTTCGCGCAAAGCTCTGGCAATCTCCTGCATATTAAAAGGTGTCACTGTTTTCTTTGTTTTCATTGTATCTTATTTCACCATTATACATATTTACAATCGTTTTGATACAAATTTGCAAAATATGCACAACCTAACCATAAGAATACGATATACAATCTGATATACAATTTCATATTATATTTATTATCAAATAATTAACAAGAAACAAAAAACAAGTCCATTGTTGTAAATTTTAAATTAAGAAATTATATCTTTGCCTTACAAAACAAACAGTCCACAAAATATGAATGCCAAAAAACTTTCATTTTTACTTCTGATTCTCGTAGCTGTAGCCTGCACCAACCGCTCCACCTCTTCGGAACAAGACGAAATGAGGCATTGGAACAATGTCCTTCAACAAATCAATGCCTTACTACTCGAAAACAAAGCGCGACAAACGTTGGATCTTGCCAAACAGACCTTGCCCGAAATCCTGGAATCGGCAGAAAAAAACGGAACTACAGATACCCTGATTTACTATGCCCGCAAGATATTTAATGCCTGCGGGAACAATTACATAAACACCAAACAATACAAAGACGGCATCGACTATATGGACAGCATTGGGAACCATCCCCTCATCCGCGAACATTGCCCGCACGAACTGCTGAGCTTCAAGGCCGGACTGAACCAACTGTATGGCAATAACCCGGAAGCTGTCCGACTGGCAGAAGACTACCTCCAGTTACCGGTCTGTACCAGTGCCAATGACTTTATCCGGCAGGCAGAAATCATAAGCGGTGTCTACATGTACTCCGGAAACAATCTACCCAAAGCTATCCAAATTTTGGAAAAAGCAATAGATGTCTACCGGAAAGGTGGAAACTTCCCGAACATGCTGCGGATAATGTCACGGTTGGGCATCTATTACCACCTCAGTGGCGAATACGAGAAAGCTATAGCCACTAACCAAGAAGCCATAGCCACTTACAACGACAGCATAGCACCTGGAAATGTAGTGATTGCCTACGGAGAACAAGCTAATCTCTACGCCGAACTGGGTATGTACGACCAGGCCCTGGAAATGAACAAAAAAGCCCAATACTACTCCATGCTGAAAGACAGCTTCGGACTGGGAGACTTGTACCGCTACCGTGCCCAGATCTTTCGTAACATGAATCAAAAGGACTCTGTATTCCACTACCTCAGGCTGGGAGAAAAGTTGTCAATGATACAAAACAGCTTTAAGGGCGTATTCGTAAACAAAGTAGAAACGGTAAACAGTTATCTGGACTATCCCGACTCTTTGGAAAAAGCACTGCAACTTGCCCTTAGCATCTGTCCCGATACCGTGCGGATGCCCCAATGGGCCAAATACCAACTCAACCTCCACCTAGGCCGGGCCTTACTGCAAACCGGGAAGGAGCAAAACGGCATACACCTGATAGACCGGGCTGCACAAGACCTCATCAACATGAAGTTCATGGAAGGCCGCGATGCCAACGAGATATTAATGGATTACTATCTGGCCAAAGGCATGAACGACGATTTTGCTCGTTGCTACATCCGTAACCGACAGTTTGCCGATTCTCTGGACAATAACGAAAAGAAACGTGCTGTGGCAGCAGCCAACATCCGGTTTGATGCCAACCAAAAAGAGAAAGAAAACAAACTGCTCTCGGCACAAGTGCAATGGCAGCAACAGCAGTTGTTCTACAACATCTGCATCTCCATTACATTACTGTTGCTACTTATCACCACTACAGCCTATTTCATCATCCGAAGGAAGGCCAACCACCAGCTTATAGAAAACAACAAACGGGAAATACAGACCCTCATTACCCGGCAGCAAGACCTGAACCGCCGCAACGAACAACTGACGGAAGAAATAGAACGGGCCATGGCTACCAATAACCTCAACTCCATTCGCCAGCTCACCGTGCAAAGCCTGCTCAGCAGGGAAGATGAGAACACATTCCGCCGGTCGTTTGCCACCATACATCCTTCTTATCTGCCCAAGCTCCGCGAAAGTTATCCTCAACTGACCCGCAACGAAGAATTGCTGGCCATGCTCATCTGCATGAACCAAAGTACCGACGAAATAGCCCTTATCATGGGAATCAACCGGAATAGTGTAAACGTAGTCCGTTCGCGCATGCGCAAGAACATGGAATTGCCCAAAGAAAAATCCCTGGATGAAGTATTGAAACAATACCTTACATAACAAATAAAAATAAGCCCGCTTATTTTGCTCTACGTTTGGTTTACACTATCTTTGCGGCGTTTAATACACAAAACCTATGGTAAGAAAGTTCGATTTTCTCGTTATCGGCTCCGGACTTGCCGGTATGAGTTTTGCGCTGAAAGTAGCGCATAAAGGAACAGTAGCCCTCATTTGTAAGGCAGGTTTGGAAGAGGCAAACACTTATTTTGCACAAGGAGGTATCGCCTCTGTCACCAATCTGGCCGTAGACAATTTTGAAAAGCATATCGAAGATACCATGATTGCGGGTGACTGGATAAGCGACCGTGAAGCCGTAGAGAAGGTGGTGCGCAATGCCCCCGAACAAATCAAGGAGCTTATCAAATGGGGAGTGAACTTCGACAAAAAGGAGGACGGAGAGTTTGACCTGCACAAAGAAGGCGGCCACTCCGAATTCCGCATCCTCCACCATAAGGACAATACGGGTGCAGAGATACAGACCAGCCTCATTGAAGCTGTGAAGCAACACCCCAACATCACCGTACTGACCGACCATTACGCTGTGGAAATCATTACCCAGCATCACCAGGGAATCATCGTTACCCGCCACACCCCCGGCATCAAGTGCTACGGTGCCTATGTGCTGAACGAAGCGACGGGCGAGGTGGATACCTTCCTTTCCAAAGTCACCATCATGGCAACGGGCGGTTGCGAAGCCGTTTACCGCCATACCACCAACCCGCTGGTGGCCACGGGAGACGGCATTGCCATGGTCTACCGTGCCAAGGGAGCAGTGAAAGACATGGAATTCATCCAGTTCCATCCCACAGCCCTTTTCCATCCGGGAGACCGCCCCTCGTTCCTCATCACCGAAGCCATGCGCGGTTATGGCGGCGTGCTGCGTACCAAAGACGGAAAAGAATTCATGCAGAAGTACGACCCGCGACTCTCGCTGGCCCCGCGTGACATCGTGGCGCGTGCCATCGACAACGAAATGAAACAGCGCGGTGAGGACCATGTGTATCTGGACGTCACCCACAAAGACCCTGAAGAAACCAAGAAGCACTTCCCTAACATATACAAGAAATGCCTCAGCATCGGTATAGACATTACAAAGGAATACATACCGGTAGCCCCCGCCGCCCATTATCTCTGCGGTGGCATCAAGGTGGATTTGGACGGACAGAGCAGCATCCGCCGCCTGTACGCCATCGGCGAATGTTCGTGCACCGGACTGCATGGTGGCAACCGTCTGGCAAGCAACTCACTGATTGAAGCCGTGGTTTATGCCGACGCGGCAGCCAAACACGCGCTGAGCGTACTGGAACGTTATGACTTCAACGAAGACATTCCCGAATGGAACGACGAAGGTACCATTTCCACCGAAGAACGTGTCCTCATCACACAAAGCATGAAGGAAGTGAACCAGATTATGGAGGCATACGTAGGCATTGTCCGCAGCAATACCCGGTTGACACGTGCCTGGAACCGACTGGACATACTTTACGAGGAGACAGAAGCACTCTTCAAGCGGAGCAAGGCTACCCGAGAGCTGTGCGAACTGCGCAACATGATAAACGTAGGATACCTGATAACAAAGCAAGCCATGGAACGCAAGGAAAGCCGCGGACTGCACTACACGATAGACTATCCGCACGCCAAGAAATAAACATAAATCCTCTCCATCATGAGGAAACAATATTTCTCTTTCATTTTTTTGTATATTTTCTCAAGCTGTCTCTACAGTCAGACGATGGACGACAATATCATCATCAACTGCTGTGAAGACAGCTATGTTTTCAAAGAAGGACCAGGAGACAACCCCATCGTACAAAACACCCGAAAGACCGAATATGAAGCCTTGCGGATGGGAGCTACCGTACAACCTCATATGTTCTATGGCGAATTCATCTCCCTGGACGAAGCCAAAGCCAAGGGAGTACTTGCCCCCAAAGCCATCCACCGCCATGCCACACCGGAAAATGTATTCTTCGACGATACCCGTATCTGCTACTTCAACCTCTCCCTAAGCCGGCAGGGGAAAAAGGCGGCCGTACAGTTCAACCGTACCTTCCATGACCTGCGCTACTTTACACACATCTACTTTCCGGAGGAATACTTCATCCGCAAGAAACGTATCACCGTCACCATTCCTGCCGCACTGTCCCGTTTCCGGCTGGTGGAGAAGAACTTCGGTCCCGGCATCCGGTGTGAAAAGAGCGTGAATAAGGAAGGGGATTCCCTTTTTGTCTACACCTTAAAAGGAGTGCCTGCCACCCGAAAGGAAGAAGCTGCTCCCGCAGACAACTGCCTCTATCCCCATCTGCTGGTGACCGGTCCCTTTGCCGATGTACAGGCCATGTACCGCTGGCTGAACGGACTGGCCGAGGTGGACTGCACTCTCCCCCAAGCCGAAATGCTGACGGATGAAATTACTGCCGGATGCACCGATGAACTGGAGAAGATACGCCGCACCTATGCCTACGTACAGCAGAACATACGCTACATCGCCTTTGAAAACGGATTGGCAGGACATCGGCCCGACCGGCCTGCCGAAGTGCTGCGCAAGCGTTACGGCGACTGCAAGGGAATGGCACTCCTGCTGCGCACATTGCTGAAAGCCCAAGGATTCGATACCCGAATGGCCTATATCGGTACGGACGACATCGCCAGTTCTCCCGACGAAGTGCCGACACTGGCTGCCATCAACCATGCCTTCTGCCTTCTTTTCCATCAAGGGAAAAGATATTGCCTGGATGCCACCTACCGATACCTACCGCCCGAAGACATCCCCCAAGGTATACAAGGCCGAAAAGCACTGGTAGAAAACGGAGACAGCTGCCTGATACTGACTCTTCCCCAGCAGGATGCCTCCGCCTCTACGGACAGTCTCAATTATCACTATCGCTTGATGACGGACAGCAATCCCCCTACCCTGAAAGGCACCGCCACCCGCGTAAGTACGGGCGAATACAAGGAATACCTGCTCAGTCTCTACCATGACACCCCCAAGGAGAAGCAGACAGACCTGCTAAACAATCAGATAAACAATACCGCTGCCGTACAATCGGCCGATGGAGAGTACTGCCTCGAAGCAGACCCGCACGAAGATTTCTTCCACCAGCCCATTGACACCACCCGCCGCAAGCAGGATTACCTACTGCCGTGGAGATGCCGTATTGTACGCGAGGTAACGATTGATATTCCACAAGGATATGCCGTGTCTTATTTGCCTGCAGACTTTCACATTGAAACGAATCAGGGCATCCTCAGTTGCTCCTACCGCGCCGGAGCAGGATATATCCACTTCCGAAAAGTGATGGAGATACGCAGAAAACGTATTCCACTTGCTCTTATCCCTGCTTGGAATGATGCCCTGCGACAATGGAAAAAAGCCTGCAACGAACAGATAGTAATCCGGCAAAGCACCCTTTAAACAAATAATTGAACATAAAACGCCATCACCATGAAAACAACACGTTCTTTCCTACTGCTGCTGATGTTACTTGCCACTTCGGGACTAAATGCCCAAAAGGAAGAAGACAAATATGCTGCGCTCGTAAGCGAAGTGCGCAATGAAGTATGGTCGCTGAACCTGCCCGACTTTAAAAATATGACTGTACCCGAGAAATACAGAAACGAACCCGCCGTTATCCTTGCCGCACACAGCCGTCTGGAGGTAACCCGGAAAACCAAGTTGGACTGGTGGGGAATGGGATTGACCAAACAACAGATAACCTGCCGCAGCATCTACCGCCAAATGGTATACATCAACAGCCAAAGTGCACTGGAAGAGATGTCACAGTTCAGCTTCCTTTCCCAGGAAAAAGAACGCTACACCCGTAATGAACAACAGCGTATACTGGGTGTGCGCATCATCAAACCGGACGGAACAATTCAGGAAACAGACCCGCAGGAGTACATGGAAACCGATGAAGGCGGCCACCCACGTAGCCGCAACATCCAAGAGAAATGGAACAAGCTGGCCGTACCCGGACTGGAAATCGGAGACATCATCGACTTGTTCTTCGTACGATACACCATACTGAACAACCAGAATCCCGAACCTTTCGGTTTTTACTTTATGGACAGCTATCCTCTGCTTGCCTATTCCGTCCATTGCGAGATAGACCCCAAGCTGAGCACTTTCTACCGTTGCCTGAACGGAGCAAGGGACTTCGACCATAGCACCGATACCGAAGGAAACCATATCCTCGACTTGCATACCGGAGACTCCGGACGTGTCATTCCCGACTTCTGGTACAACAGTGCCCGGCAAACGCCCATGATTCTGATGTACATCTACAACAGCAAGACACCCTATGCCTGGATGCCACCCAGCGCCCGCAAGCCGGGACTATATGCCAACCCCAATCCAAAACTGATGACAGATGACACACGTGCCTCCATGAAGGCTCCCGGCACCAACTGGTCCGGTCTGCGCAGCGGACGGAAAGGCGAAATATCCAAAGCCCTCAAAGCCCGTCAAGCCGAAGGATGGAGCGATAAGAAACTGATGGACTATCTCTACCAATACTGCTATTACCGGTATATGGAAAACGGTGCAGACTATACTCCCGCCAGTTTCATCCTGCTGATGCACGAACTTCTGGAAAAAGCAGGTATTCCCCACCGGACAGGAATCACGACCAAAGATACCCGGGAGCCTCTGGACCAGCTCATCAACTACAGCAATACCACTTGGTTTATCTATCTGGAATCCAACGGAAAATGCTATACTCCACCGGCCTGCTATGCTGTTCCCGGTGAAGTGCCTGCCAGCCTGCAAGGCGAAGAAGCCATACTGGAAGACAACACATGCCTTACCCTTCCCTCCACCACCCCCCAAGACAACCGGGATATGGCTACCATAAACGCTTCTATAAGCGGCACCACTCTCCACATCAGCCGCCGGGAAGAGATGAGCGGTGCTCTGAAAGAACACTTCCAACCCTACCTCATTATGGACGAGGACCTTTACAACTCCGTTCGTCGCCAACTGGGTATTACAGCCACCATCTACGACGAAACCAAAGAAAAATTCCATGCCGACCTGCGCGAAAGTTACCGCCGTGAACGGGAGCAGGAGAAAGAGCGTTACCGTAATGAAATCATCGGTTATCATGGCTCGGAAGAAGGACTGGAAACACTCCTCGGCTACCAGCTTTTCAGCATCGGAAACCGGGCAGACAGTGCGGCACTTGCCTATCAAGTGGACTATGTACTGGACGGATACGTAAAGAAAGCGGGTACAAACTTTGTTCTCTCCGTAGGTCGGTTGATAGGGTCACAGCCAGAGCTGAAAGGCGAACAACGCCTGCGCAAGGAGGACATTTATTGGGAGATGCCCCGTTGTTACCAATGGGACATCACAGTCAATCTGCCGGAAGGTTATCGAATTTCTCCCGAAGGCCTGGAAAGACTGAACGTAAAAGTAGAAAACGACTGCGGCGCTTTCATTGTCCAAGCCACCACTGAAGACGGAACATTAAGAATAAAAGCCGAAAAACGCATCAACCACAAGACGGAACCGGTAGCCAACTGGGAGAAACTGCTTGAAATAACCGATGCTGCCAACAGTTATGAAGCACTTTCAATAGTGTTCCAAGCAACCATTAATCCCCCTACATCTCCAACAACCGGCTATTAATCCTTCTCTGCCCGCTGCAGCATCGCCATACACAGCTTGCTGTCGTACTGTACAGCCACTGCAAAACGACTGCATACTTTTTGCAGCGTCACTGCATACCGGTTTGCAGCAGCACTGCAACAGTTTTGCAGTCGCACTGCAATTTGTTTGCAGTGACGCTGCAGCAAATGTGCAGCAATTACAAGTTATATGACTGTCACAGCAAACAAAAAGCCCCGCAGAGCTTGCTTTCGCTCTGCGGGACTTTGTTCTCTCTATGAGGAAATTATCATCAATAGTTTGACTTCTTTACTTCGAAATAAGCCTGCGGATGCAAGCAAGCCGGACATACCTGAGGAGCTTCCTTACCGGTGTAGATGAAACCACAGTTGCGGCACTGCCATACCACTTCGCCTTCCTTGGCAAATACGCTGGCAGTCTCTATATTCTGGATAAAAGCGCGATAACGTTCTTCGTGTCCCTTTTCGGCAATGGCGATGTTACGGTACATAAGAGCGATTTCGGGGAAACCTTCTTCGTCTGCAATATCAGCAAACTTAGGATAATCCAATGACCATTCTTCGTGTTCGCCGGCAGCAGCTTCCTGAAGATTTTCCAGGGTAGTGCCGATAACACCTGCAGGATAAGAAGCGGTGATTTCCACCATACCGCCTTCCAGCCACTTGAACATACGTTTAGCGTGTTCCTTTTCCTGGTCAGCCGTTTCTGTGAAAATAGCGGCGATTTGTTCGTAACCTTCTTTCTTGGCTACACTTGCAAAATAAGTGTAACGCATTCTTGCTTGTGATTCACCAGCGAATGAAGTCAGCAGATTCTTCTCAGTCTGAGTTCCTTTAACACTTTTAGCCATAGTCTCTTTTTTATTAGTTAATATAATTACGTATAAATATCGTTCGTACTGTTCGTAAACAATACAAAATTACAAATTTAGTTTGAAATAACCACGCTTTTGCCTCATCGGATTTATCTATCGTCTTATAGAAAGAATCTATCTTCAGCGATAACCTGAAGAGGCATTTTAGACATAATTAATAGCACATATCTGATAAGGAAAACAAAATACACTATATTTGTGTTCACCAATACACTAAAAAAAACAGACTATGAAAACGACCGGTAAATTATTCACGCTTCTGTTTGTCCTTGCAGGACTCACTTCATGCTACTCTTCCATCCCTTTGGAGAAGAAACCTTCTGAAAACAATACCACCTACACCGTAAGTTATCTGTTTGAGCACGACGGCTGCAAAGTCTACCGCTTCTACGACATGGGCCATTATGTTTACTTCACTACCCGGGGAGACGTAACTGCCATCAAAAACGATTCGACCCAGCACCGCACCATCACCATCCGCAAAGAACCATTGGAAATACAAAAAACAGAGTAATCTATACGCTTAATGCATTATTTTATCTACTTTTGCAGGCAATTTGCAATATATACATTACATTCTGTATAAAAAAACGTATAAAAAAGTAGATTATAATGAAAGCGTTCGGATTCAGACCAAAGCTATACACGGCTTTAAAAAATTACTCTAAAGAACTGTTCATGGCAGACCTGATGGCAGGTATCATTGTAGGTATCGTTGCCCTCCCGCTTGCCATTGCATTCGGTATCGCCTCCGGCGTATCACCGGAGAAAGGTATCATTACGGCTATCATAGCCGGTTTCATCATCTCCCTGATGGGTGGGAGCAAGGTACAGATTGGAGGACCGACCGGTGCGTTCATCGTCATTATCTATGGCATCATCCAGCAATACGGTGAATCGGGGCTTATTGTCGCCACACTGATGGCAGGCGTACTGCTCATCCTGCTGGGAGTGTTCAAGCTGGGAGCTGTCATTAAGTTTATCCCCTATCCCATCATCGTAGGTTTTACAAGCGGTATTGCCGTCACCATCTTCACTACGCAGATTGCCGACATTTTCGGGCTGACGTTCGGAGGAGAGAAAGTTCCGGGAGACTTTGTAGGAAAATGGATGATTTATTTCCGACATTTCGATACCGTTAATTGGTGGAACACGATTGTAAGTATTGTCAGTATCTTCATCATTGCCATTACACCGCGGTTCTCGAAGAAGATTCCGGGGTCACTTATTGCCATCATCGTGGTGACAGTGGCAGTCTGGCTGATGAAAGTATATGGAGGCATTGATTGTATCGATACCATCGGCGACCGTTTCAGCATCCGTGCCGAACTGCCGGATGCCGTGATGCCTGCCCTGGATTGGGAAGCGATAAAGAACTTGTTCCCCGTAGCCATTACAATCGCTGTACTGGGTGCCATCGAATCTTTGCTGTCTGCCACCGTGGCCGATGGTGTGATAGGCGACAAACACGATTCCAACACGGAACTGATAGCACAAGGTGTTGCCAACATGGCTACCCCGCTGTTTGGCGGTATCCCTGCCACCGGAGCCATCGCGCGTACCATGGCAAATATCAACAACGGAGGAAAAACTCCCGTAGCAGGCATGGTGCATGCAGTGGTATTGCTGCTTATCCTACTGTTCCTCATGCCGCTGGCACAGTATATCCCAATGGCTTGCCTGGCGGGTGTACTGGTCATAGTATCCTATAACATGAGTGGTTGGCGTACGTTCAAGGCATTATTGAAGAATCCTAAATCGGATGTCACGGTACTGCTGATTACTTTCTTCCTGACCGTCATCTTCGACCTGACTATTGCCATTGAAGTAGGTCTGGTGATTGCCTGCGTGCTGTTTATGCGCCGCGTCATGGAGACTACCGAAATATCCGTCATCAAAGATGAAATAGACCCGAATGCAGAATCGGACATTGCAAGCAATGACGAGCACCTGATAATCCCCGAGGATGTGGAAGTATATGAAATAAACGGTCCTTACTTCTTCGGCATCGCCACCAAATTCGAAGAAATCATGGCGCGGCTGGGCGACCGCCCCAAAGTGCGCATCATCCGCATGCGTAAAGTTCCGTTCATCGATTCTACCGGTATCCACAACTTGACAAGCCTTTGTGAGATGTCCCAAAAGGAAAAAATAACCATTGTGCTCTCCGGTGTCAATGAAAAGGTACATAAGGTACTGGAAAAATCGGGCTTCTATGAGCTGTTGGGCGAAGAAAATATCTGTCCGAACATAAATGTGGCACTGGAAAGGGCCAAAATGATTATCCAACACTAATCCCGGCATGGCACGAAAAAAAAAGAAACAATCGCAAGGCGTCTATTATCTTATATTGTTTATATGTGCGGTCTGCCTTGCCTATGAACCCGTTGCAAAGATACTTTCGGATGCCAGGCAAAAGAGTTCTACGCCTGCCAAGATAGAACTCACGGCAGGCACACGCCTTGAAATACCGGCAAAGCTGAAGAACGTCTCCGAACAGATTCTCCAGCGGAAAGGCTACACAGTATCCTACAACAAAGATTTAAAGATACCCAACTGGGTAGCCTGGGAACTCACTCCCGAAAAACTGGTGGAGCGTGAAAGCCGTACAGACAAGTTCTTGCCCGACCCCGACCTGCCTGAGCACGAGGCAGTAACCACCGATGACTACAAAGGAGCCGGCATGGACCGCGGACATATGTGTCCGGCCGGTGACAACCGCTGGCACTGGAAAGCCATGCAAGAGAGCTTCTACATGACAAACATTTGCCCGCAGAACCACAATCTAAACCGTGGCGACTGGAAAGAACTGGAAGAGTCATGCCGCCGTTGGGCACAAGAAGAAGGCAAGATATACATTGTATGCGGTCCTATTCTCTATGACCAACGTCACCGCACTATCGGCAAGAAGCACAAGATTACAGTGCCCGAAGCATTCTTCAAGGTCGTTCTGTGTGCAGACAGCAATCCCCCCAAAGCCATCGGCTTCATTTATAAGAATGCATCGGGCAATCATCCGTTGGACAGCTACGTCAATACAGTGGACGAAGTGGAACGAATTACAGGTATAGACTTTTTCCCTACCCTTCCGGATGAAATAGAAGAGAAGGTGGAAGCCGAATATGACTTGAAACTGTGGTAAAGGAGTTATTCCTTTACCCAGGCATCTACAATCTCGGCTACATAAACCCGGTGCAATCCGCCGTGGTCACCGCCATACCAACGTTCGTAGACGGAATGGTCGAGGAAGAGTTCTTCTTTCATATCGGTAATGAAAAGCTTGCGGCACTCCAATCCCAGGCGGTCCTGCTCAAAGAGAATGTTTCCCCGTTCGGTAACAATAGGATTCAGCCCAGTTTCCTTTACCTTATCCACTTCCCTACCCGATTTACTGCCACAAAGATTGTAAATGCTCCGATTTTCCTTTCCTAAAAAAGAAAGGGTGAAATATTCGTTCTCCTCCATAAACTCATACGTATAGCGCTCGGAACGTATAAAGACAAACACCACCGGCTTGTTCCAAAGCCAGCCAATACCTCCCCAACTGGCAGTCATGGTGTTGAAATGTTCTTTACTGCCTGCCGTAACCAGCATCCACTCTTTGCCTATCACTTCGAAGAAATTCTCACTTAAATCTTTAATTGCTATTGATTTCATAAGTATATTATTAATAAGAAACACTTACCGGTATACCCGTTTCACGTATCCGTTCCGCAATGCGATCCAGTTCCTCATGAGTGGCCTTCTGCAAATCATGGTCGGGCGTTTCGCGGTCGATGGTATAAATCATCACTTGGCGGGGAGCAATCTCCTTGACAGCTTCCAGCCAGAGAAGAACAAATTTATCGGATGTATTATCCATATCTTGTCCTTTATAACTTCCTTTGAGAAACATGGTCTGGATAATGCAGTTCCCTTTGAACGCTTTCATCCCTTCTATAATCTCCCGGATGGAGTAATGTCCGGTAGGACGGTCAAGTACACGGATATACTCTTCATCCACCGTATCCAGTTTAAGGATGTTGTTGTCAATCTTGTTCAAAGCCTCGAATACGGCAGGACGATGAATAAAGGTAGAATTGCTCAGTACGCTCACCTTTGCATTCGGAAAATACTTGTCGCGCAAGGCAAGTGTATCTTCTATGATTTCGGGGAAACGGGGATGTGCCGTCGGTTCTCCATTACCGGCAAAAGTCAGAACATCCGGTGTAGGTCCGTTTTGCTGCATGTCCCGCAGGCGGGCTTCAAGGGCCGAACGGACTTTTTCGCGTGTGGGCAGCGGCTGTTTGGGACGATGGTCGGCATTGAAACCACATTCACAGTAAATGCAGTCGAAAGTGCATACTTTGCCGTCTGCCGGCAATAAATTTATTCCCAAAGATACTCCCAGACGGCGAGAATGAACGGGACCGAATATGGGAGACGGATAAATGACAGTCATACTATTTACGATTTGACGATTTACTATTTACTATTTAATGCTCCGAGTATCTATTAATCTTAGCACTCCAGAGTTCATCCTTGGATTATCATACGGACAAAGATAAAGAAAGAAATAAAAAAGCTATCAATCATTCCTCTAAAACTTGATACGCAGTTGCATCTGCAAGTCCGCTTTCCTATTTCCCGGTATCTCATCATTGCCCGAACCAATCGTCTCCCTATCCTGATAAACCGTCTGTCCGAATTTGGCAAGAAACATGAAGTTCTTACTCAAATCATATCGCAGATGAGCGGAGTAACGGAACCCTTTGCCATAGAAGGAAGGGGTATAGAAAGTATATAACAATCCACGCTCGGAGGCGTAAACACGCGAATCGTAATCGTCCGTATGAAACCAGGTTCCCTGCACGGAAACTGACAGAGGGAAGGGGAAAGTGTACGAGCAAAATTGAGTACACTGATAACCTTGCCGTCTATCAAAGCGATACCCTTCCCCATCCTGCTGACGGAAGTGGTTATAATCTATTGTAGTACGAAAGATATATCTTCCCGGCATATAGGTCAGCCGATAACGGAGTTTATGGTGATAGATAGGTTCGATAACTGCACCGCTTGTACCCGTCACGTCTCTTTCTTTCTGTTTGTACCGATAATTAAAATACATCGAAAGGCTCTTTCGAGGAGTATAAGTAACCTGAAACATGGCATCCACTCCCTTTGAGGGCTTACTTATACGGTATTTCCACCAAGGAAAAGAAAACACATCCAGTGAAGTGAAAAACTTCCACCGGGCGAAAGGTGTGGCCTCTGCTGCCAGATACCATCCGTTCTCATTCTGCGGCATACTGCTTTCGCCAAAGGAACGCCCAAACAAAGTCCAATAATCATATGAATAATACCGGTGAACAAGTGTAAGTATTCGATAAACTCCCTCGTATATTGGGTA
>UMKK01018629.1_pt1 | contig 24340 bp, 17 predicted proteins | sample 1966281 | NCBI WGS metagenome assembly UMKK01 (sample SAMEA4836175, study PRJEB28245) | human gut metagenome | biome: gut microbiome; material: fecal sample | place: Denmark | collected 2008 | reverse complement strand
GATATTATCCGCCCGCCTTGATGATATCATATGCTTAAACACATAGATTCTGATATCATGAAAATTCCGCTGCAATATAACAACCGCATTGCACATAAAACAAAAATGCATCAGAACCTTACTTGGAATCTGATGCATTTTATTTGTTTGATTATTATTCTATTTTCGTATAATAAATACTCAAAAACAGCTGATAAAATTCTGCCTCGCTGACATTGAATTCTGCGTACTTTGAACCCATTGCAACCTGACCGGGGACTGAAACCATATCAATTCCGTTCATACCGCCAAGCACAGCCTGCTGAGCAAGATACGACACCTTTGACGGGTTAAGATTTGTACATGAATACGGAGCGGACGCATTGAACAAGTCGATTGGCGTGGTTAAATCTTTCTTTGTCTGCTGAAGAACCGTATTCATAAAAGACTGAATGTAAACCTTCTGTCTTTGCATACGCATATTGTTTGAATCGGTCTTGCTTGTATCACGGGTTCTGACAAAGCTTTCAGCCTGCTGTCCGACAAGGTGATAGCTTTCTCCCTCAACAAACTCCCCGATTGTTTCGGGTGACACAACATCAACTCCGCCAACGCTGTCGTTGAGAGCGGAAATGCCGTCAAGGTCAAGCGAGAAGTATGTATTAATCGGAATGTTATAGAACAGCCTCTGAACTGAATTTACCGTATTTTCACAGCTTGATTCCTTACCGTCACCGTATGAATACGAAAGACAAATCTGCTGTTTTTCCGTGCCGGCATATGCCCCGCCTGCTGAATACATTGTGACATCAACCATCGAATCTCTCGAAATGTTGAAGAGCGTTATTTTACCGTTTGAAGTGTCGATTGACACAAGCATAAGCACATCCGCCTGACCTCCGCTCGCCCTGACTTTGCTGTTATTATTTTCGTCAAGGTTGCGCTTGTCAACACCGATACACAGAACATTCGTCACCTTTTCGTTGAACTGATATGTTTCACCGTTGTATACGACATACTTACCGTTTTCCTCGGTTTCAATGCCCTGTGGGGCGGTAACATGAATATCAGTATTAAACAGCTCGTTTCCGCCCTGATAAATCAAATACGCAACCGTGCCTACGGTGAGTATAATTAAACCAAGTAATGTACAGCCGATTGACAAAAGCACCTTTTTCCAGGTTTTCATCTTTCGATGCTTTGAATGGTGATGATGCGACTTTGATCTATGCTTTTTGTAGTGATTTGTGGTGTTACTCTTCACGACAATGCTGTCGGAATCAACTCCGTACACATCTGTATATACTTTTTTCTTTTTCTTTATTAACTTGCTGTCCTTGAAAATATAACCTTCTATATCCAACCTTGAAGGATCGCTTACATGCTCCTTACTGTTCTTTCCTCTTTTCGATTCAAGAATTTCCGGTGTATTCGGATCAAGCTTGTTCTCTATATTTTCAGTTGTTGCCTCAGCCGAACTTTCATTTTGTCGGTTCATCTTTCTTCAGCACTCCCTGCACAAGATATCTTCCGTCACCGCTGTTTAAACATGTGCTTAAAACAAGAATTTTATCATCGGTAGTAAGCTCCGTATTTCTCTTGTTCACAGAAACAGAATGTGGATTTTTAATCATATTGAGATAATCCGAAAATACATTATCATCGGAAAAATCAAACGAATTCATAATGTGTCGGTTATCATATTCAAAAGCTGACACAATTTCGTATGTAAGCTTTCTGTCGGGAGTGTAAACATAGATGTACCTGTTCTGGTTAAAGAAATCGGCATCATAAAAGCGATGGAGCGTTGCAAACATTGAGCCGTTTGCCATATTATGACCGTAAAGCACAGTCACTCTGTCGGAATAATCACGCTTGTTGCACATCTGCGAATAGATACTGCCCGAAAAGCTGTAATTCTTATAAATATCGTGGTCAAGATATAAGTTATCGTCAAGATGACTTTGCAAAACAGGATAATTTACATTTGTATTCGGAATGTAAATCCACGAATAAATATCGCTGTTCTGCTGTTGAAGCGACCTGAAATCAATCGGATTTTCGACCTTTTTCACATTGATTGACGGTGAAGTCACTTCTGTTGCAGATTCTGTTGCAGAGGTTGTACCGTTTTCAATACCTGACGCATACGAGCCTGCGATGTTATCAAGACTTTTTCGTTCGTTATTTTCATTTAAGTTTTTAACGACTATGTACGCAAGTGTGCCGATAATTGCAGCCACAAGCAAAATAATCAAAGCTATAAGAAATTTGTTTCTTTTTCTGCTCATATCAAAAACTCCTAATCGGTCATATTGTATCATTTTTGTGTCAGTATGTCAATTAATCATTACCTGTTAGTAAAATTTTATTACAATTTACAAACTTCTGCATCTACAATACAAAACCTGATATTCAAACATCTAATGAATAAAAAAGAGACTTCCTTATGAGAAGTCTCTTGATTTTTAGTTAAGGTTGGATTATTTGCTCTTTACAAGCTTAAATACAACCGTACCGCAAGCCGCAAGAGAAAGAACTAAAATTGCATACGGTACAACATCGCTTGCGCCTGTCTTTGGTGAAGTTGCTGAATCATCTTTCTTTGCCGTAGCTGTAGCAACAGGACCTGTTGTGCCGCCGCTGCTTGCCTTACGGTAATAAGGAATACAAACAATGTCACCTGAAATAATAATATTCATAGTAGGATCTGTATACTTGCTGTCGGTTCTGAAAGGACCGCCCGAAATTTCCCAGTGATCAAAAACATAGCCGTCATAAGGAAGCGGCTCAATAAATACATGCTGTTCGCCCTTTTCGTCAATACCTGTTGTGAACTTATAATCACCATCACCGCCCTCTGTCGGAATAATCTCTACCTTGTATTTAAATGTACTCGGTTCCGGACTTGCGGCAGCAAATGCGGGAACTGCCGACAATAACATCATCATAACTGCAAATAACACAGCAATTGTCTTTTTCATCACATAATCCTCCTAATTTAACCCATTCTAACTTTGGGATATGATACTATTCAAAATTTATACTTAATTATAGCACATATTCATTTATGTGTAACGTCTAAAGGAACAAAAATATTTTTTTAAATACAACCAAAAATATGGGCTGTTTCTTGTTAAAAACGCAAAAAATACAGCTTTTTTACACCGAAAGCTATTGCATATAAACTGCTGAAAATGTATAATAAGGGGGAGTAATTTTAATTACCTTGAAAGGAAAACTATTATGAATATTTCATCAATGCAGGAACAGATTCTCAAGCTGAAAAAGGAAAAGGATGTCTGTATTCTTGCCCACAGCTATCAGGCGCATGAAATTCTTGAAATTGCAGATTACACAGGCGACAGCTACAAGCTGAGTGTTGACGCAAGCAAAGCCGAAAACAAGAACATTCTTATGTGCGGCGTAAGATTTATGGCTGAAACCTGCAAAATTCTTTCACCTGAAAAAACTGTTTACCTTGCACAGCCTGTTGCCGGCTGCAGTATGGCAGACCAGATGGACAAACAGCTTATTTCTCAGGTTAAGAAAATGTATCCCGATTACACAGTTGTTGCATACATCAATACTACGGCAGAACTCAAAACAATTTGCGATGTATGCGTAACAAGCTCATCGGCTGTTAAAATCGTAAACAATCTTGACAATAAGAACATTCTCTTTATTCCTGACTGCAACCTCGGCGACTATGTTGCAAAGCAGTGCCCCGACAAGAACATCAAGCTTCTCAACGGAGGTTGTCCGATTCATGCCTGCGTAAATGTTGAGGATGTTAAAAAGGCTAAGGAGCTTCATCCGAACGCACTCGTTCTTGTTCATCCCGAATGCACTCCCGAAGTTGTTGCTATGGCTGATTATGTCGGCTCAACATCGGGCATAATGAATTATGCAAAGAAATCCGATGCAAAGGAATTCATTATCGGTACAGAAATCAGCATTGCCGAACATTTGCAGTATGAATGTCCGGACAAGAATTTCTACGGTCTTACATTAAAGCTCATCTGCCCGAATATGAAATCAACAACACTTGTTGATGTTTACAACTGCCTTAACGGCAACGGCGGAGAAGAAATCAAGCTTGACGATCAGACTATCACAGACGCAAGAAAGTGCATTGACGAAATGATCAGACTCGGCTGATAAATTACTTATGAACGCAAATCTGTTCGGGAGGAATAAATGACTAACAAAGCATTGATTGCAATGAGCGGAGGAGTTGACAGCTCGGTTGCCGCATTTCTTACCAAGGATATGGGATATGACGCAACGGGCATTACCCTCAAGCTCTTTGATAACGAAGATATCGGTGAAAAGCGAGAAAAAACCTGTTGTTCTCTTGATGACATTGATGATGCAAGGAGAGTTTGCCTCAAGCTCGGCATTCCCTACTATGTCTATAACTTCAAGGACAGCTTTAAGGAAAATGTAATCGACCGCTTTATCAGAGCCTATGAAAACGGTACAACACCGAATCCCTGCATTGACTGCAACCGCTTTATCAAATTTGAAAAGCTCATTCGCCGTGCAGAAGAGCTTGACTTTGACTGCGTTGTCACGGGGCATTACTCAACAATTGAGTATGACAAGGGTGCAGACCGCTATTTGCTGAAAAAATCGGTTGACAGCACAAAAGACCAAAGCTATGTGCTGTATTGTCTTACACAAAGACAGCTTGCAAAAACACTTCTTCCTCTTGGCACATATACAAAGGAAAAGGTGCGTGAAATTGCAAATGAGCTTGGTTTGATAAACGCACGAAAACACGACAGTCAGGACATTTGCTTTGTTCCCGACGGGGACTATGCAAAATTCATTGAACAGTACACGGGCAGAACTTATCCTAACGGTAATTTTGTTGATACCAAAGGTCATATTCTCGGTGAACACAAGGGAATTATCCGTTACACCGTAGGTCAGCGAAAAGGTCTTGGACTTGCACTCCCCCACCCTATGTATGTTAAGGAAAAGAATCTTGACAACAACGAGGTTATTCTCTGCGATAACAACGAGCTTTTCTCAAAGGAGCTTTATGCAACGGACATAAACCTCATCACCTGTGACAAAATCGACAAGCCGATTAAAGTCAAGGCGAGAGTTCGTTACAGCCAGCCCGAAAAGGACGCAATCGTTGAACAGATTGACGATAACACCCTGCACATTGTCTTTGACGAACCGCAAAGAGCAATCTCAAAAGGTCAGGCAGCAGTCCTCTATGACGGTGAATATGTAGTTGGCGGCGGAACGATTATATAAAGTTTTATAATTATGATGATTTTAGAGAGCGTGATTTCACGCTCTCTTTTTAGATTGATAGCATTGCGATTATATTTCAGGCAGGAAAACACGGTTCGCCCCTACAAAATAGCGGTAAATTTGTGCCGTTTATAAAATTTGATTTAACATACAATCTGTACCGTTACTTGCGGGCGGATGATATCCGCCCCTGCTTCAAACCAACATAAAAAGTCGGCAAGACAGTTTAATTTGCGTACTGTCTTGCCGACTTGTGTTTTTACTTATTTACAAATGATTACCATGAGCCGACATAAGCATGACCCTTTGAATCATACTGCGACTCTGTATAATAATTGAGCGAAGTGCCGTCAAAACCGATATCAATGGTCTGACTCGAACCGTTTGTGAAAATAATGTAATTAACAGTGTTCGGAACTTCAACCGAGTAAACCTTCTGACCATAGTCATTTGTGTTGAGATATGTCATCGCAACGCCCGGCCATGATTTTGTAGATGTACCGTCTTCAGCCCATGAGTAGCAGTAGAGTGTACCACCCCAGTTGAGTGAATCCGTAAACTTAACTGTATAGGTTGATGACGGAGTGGTTGTAGGCTCTGTAACAGGAGCTGTTGTTGCAGGAACGGTTGTCGGAGCAACTGTCGGCTCTTCTGTTGCCGGCTCGGTAACAGGGGCGGTTGTCGGAGTAACTTCCGACTCATAGTAAGTGCCGACATTTCCGTGACCGTCAAGCTTTGCGACATACATCTGAATGTATGTTGCGTCTTTAACGCTTACGATATCATTCTCGCCGTCAGCGTCACATCTTGCGGCCGCGATAAGAGCCTTGTCTGAGAGTGTTATAAGCTTCACAATGTGCTTCTGAACCGCTGTTGCGTCAAGTACATTAATCGCACCGTTGAAATTAACATCACCGATAAGGATTTTTTCCGTCGGCTGTGTAACGGGAGCTGTGGTAGGAGTTACCGTTGAAGGAGCAGTTGAAGGACGCTCCGATGATGTGTAAAGATAAACAACATTGATAATACCCGATGAAAGGTTACCTGACGCATTTACGGGAGCAATAACATCTGTTCTGCCCGAAAGCGGAGAAGTTTTGTATGTATCGTCGGAAGAAACCTTTGACTGAATTAAAATTTCATCATCGGCAATCTTTTCACCTGTTGCGGCGTCAATGTGACTTGTGATAACCTTGCTGCTAAAGCTGAGTTTCTTATTCTGAACCCATGCCTCGCCCGAAACAAGGTAGCCTGTCTCGTTTGCACCCGGCTCCTGCTGTGAGTTTGTGTGGAACATTACATATGAGCTTGGTGCAGGAATTGTGCATTTGAGCCATCCGTTGCCCTCACTTGTCATAACAGTTGCGTTGTTCCACTTGCCGTTAGGCTCTTCGCCGCCGTCTGTGTAAGCATAGCAACGAACATTTGACCAGTTGTTTGAGTTATAGTAGTGAACAACCGAACTTGTGCTGTCAAGTGCCTTATAAACAAAGTTAATGGTTGTGTTCGTACCGTTAAATGTACCTGTCGTGTTGGCAGGATACTTGTCTGTGTCAAGCTGATAGCCCTGAATTGATGTGAACGGAACGCTGTAGCTGTCGCCTTCACGATACTTTGTTGAAACGGTATCCTTAATTGACTCACCGTTTTCGTCAACATAATTTACCGTAACATAGCCTGAACGAATACCGCTGGAGCTGTAAACATAAGTTACATTGTAGTTCTTTCCGCCTGTAACAGTACCCGAAGTTACACCTTGAGTATCCTTGAGAGTATAGTCATAAAGGATGGTTGTGTCGGGGTAAGTACGGTATGTTGTACCGTCTGCATATTTTGCTGTTGATGTCTTGAGAACATTTCCTCTGTCATCAATATGTTTAATTGTTACCGTACCGAATGTTTTTTCACTAACCTTAAGGTTGTTGAATGTTGAACTCTGAACAAGCACACAGGCGCTGTTTGCAGGAACTGTATATGTGTTGCCCGAAACTGTGCCAAGACTTTTAAGACCTGCCGTCGTACCGTCTGCAACTACTGTCCAGCCGCTGCCGTCAAGTGTAATCGGCCAATCATTTGTTGAACTTGCGTTTACAAGAACACAAACCTTGCCCCACTCATTTGACTTGTTGTTTGAATATGTGTAAGCAACAACATCGCCGTGTGTTGACTGGAATGAAGGAGTGTTGAATGTTGAACTCTTCATCGGAGAATAGTTTTCTCTGATTTCAAGAAGTCCCTTGTAATAAGCGGCAACATCCGAGTAGGTCTTTACTCTTGACCAATCAATCTCATTTATTGCGTCGCTTGATTTGTAACTATTTGTATCACCCTGTTTTGTACGGCAAAATTCCGAGCCTGCCGTCATAAACGGGATACCCTGTGAAGTAAGGAGGAGTCCCATTACTTTCTTAACCTGTCCCCTGAGTGATGAAGATGTTGAATCCCAACTTGATGAGCCGTTACTCTTTACAATTTTATCCCAGAGGATAAGGTTATCGTGAGCGTCGGCATAAGCAATTGTCTGTGAAGGAGCCTGAGCCGAAAAGCCCTTGCCCGTTACACCGTTTGCAACCGTTCCGCTCTTATCGGTGTTGCCCTGAACAAATCCCTTATCGGAACCGTCTGTGCTTCCCTTAATTGCATCACGGTAGCTGTCGCAGAACATACCTACTCTTGGGTTGAGTGAACCTGCCTTTGACTGCGAGCAACCGTCGGAAATTGCAACACCACCGCCTGTCCACGGTTCACCGTACATGAGAATCTTTTTGCCCGAACCGTCTGAATAAAGTCCGTCAAGAGCAGAACGGATATCGTTCATTGTTGTGATATCGTGAATACCCATAAGGTCAAAACGGAAACCGTCAATGTGATATTCCTCCGCCCAATACTTTACGGATTCAATCATATACTTTCTGTACATCAGCTTATCTGACGCAGTTTCGTTACCGCAGCCTGAACCGTTTGAATATGCTGATGATGAATGCATTCTGTAGTAGTAACCCGGAACAGTTCTGTTAAAGCAGGAATCGGTTGAGAATGTGTGGTTGTAAACAACATCCATTACAACTGAAATTCCTCTGTCATGAAGAGCCTGAATCATCTGCTTGAACTCAGTGATTCTTGTATTGCCGTCATATGGGTTTGTTGAATATGAACCCTCGGGAGCGTTATAGTTCACCGGATCATAACCCCAGTTACGGTTTGAAGAAGAACTTGCAACATCTTCCTTTACCGAACCGTAATCATAAACAGGCATAAGCTGAACGCAGTTAATGCCCTGCTCAACAAGGTAGTCAATGCCTGTTGAAACGGCTGATGAACTTGTGTCTGAATTAAGAGTTGTGCCGCCCTCGGCAAATGCAAGGTACTTACCCTTGTTATCCTCACTCACACCCGAGTTTTTGGAAACTGAAAAATCTCGCACATGAACTTCCCATACAGCCGCCTCGGATGCGCTGTTAAAGAGAACATGCTTATCGTCCGACCAACCGCTCGGATCGGTTGAGTCAAGGTCAACAACCATTGTACGGTTGCCGTTTACACCGACAGCCTGTGAGTAAACATCCTGTGTTTCCTTGGTTGTGCCGTTTACTGTTACAAGATATGTGTAATATTTGTTTTTGTAATCACCGCTCAGATTAAGTGACCAAACACCTGTTGAGCTGTCTTTTTTCATATCATAGGTGCCGATTGCCGAAGCGCCCGCCTCGTTGTCAGAACCTGTTGTGTAGAGCTTGAGCTTTACGGATGACGCATCAGGTGACCAGGTTTTCCATGTTGTGGAAGTTTTGCTGTACACTGAACCGAGTCCCAATTCGTTATACGCTTTGCTTGCATAGCTTTCAAGATAATTTGCATTGTAATAATTGCCTGCTGAAACCGATTCATCGCTTGTTACTGCCGCATTTGAGGCAAAGGCCGACATACCTGCAATCATGGACAGAGAAAGAAGAATCGATAATGGTTTGCGTAATCTCATATTTTCACTCCTAAATATTATTTCGCACAAAGTACCGTACGATAACTATATTTTAACATTTATAAACGCCTTATTTTTCCTATTGAGAACTAAAAAAGCATCCTAAAGCCAAACTTTAAGAACGCTTTTTATACATTATGCACAGATAAAGACTTATACAAAGCAATCATTAACTATTATTGCAATATTTCAGCAGTTAACTGTCGTCGATATGTTATTTGCCGTTTGCCGAAAAATCTGACTGCACTGAAATTATATACCATATGTAATACTTTGTTACATATTATTAAGATTTTATCGAACTAAAGTTTTTATTGTTATATAATTCTTTAACTGTGGTTTACATTCATTTGTCATTATGTACAATTTATTACTGATACATCACCATTTGTTTACAACTTAACAATATTTTTGTAATAATATTGACAATATCGCAATATAATAGTATTATTATCTTGTGACCGGTTGTCATCCGGAGGGAAAAATGATAACCTACAAATTGAATCATACACCCGAAGACGGGTTTAACACCTTTGGGATAAGCGCATTTTGCGGCAAAAAGCTTATAAAATCCGTGTCGGGAATCAGCGAAAGCTTCCGTGAAATGACGGAGCTTGTCGAAATGTGCAACGAACTTGAGCTTGAACTCTGCCAGCTTGACGACATCATCGAAGATTATCTTACTGATTTCACACTTTAATTTGCAAAGACTTTAACTTTTGTCATAATCGTGGTACAATAGTGTTTAATGTCCTATCAGACATTATATATCAGACAATAAGGTGATATCATGATTTGCAATTTATGTCCGAGAAAATGCGGTGCGGTTCGTACTGCCCACAGCGGAAACGGATTTTGTAAAATGGGAGAACTGCCCGTTGTTGCAAGAGTTGCTCCGCACTATGGCGAAGAACCGTGCATAAGCGGCACAAAGGGCAGCGGAACTGTTTTCTTTTCAGGTTGTACAATGAGATGCGTGTACTGCCAGAACTACGAAATTTCAAACGAGGACGGCGGAAGAACAATCACTCCCGAAAGACTTGCCGAATGTTACAAAGAACTTGAGGACAAGGGAGTGCATAACATCAACCTTGTAACGGCTGACCATTTTGCACACGCTGTTGTTAAAAGTCTTGAAATTTACAAACCGAGAATTCCGATTGTATATAACTGCAGCGGATACACAAGTCCGAAAACTCTCAGTATGCTTGACGGACTTGTTGACATTTATCTTCCCGACTTTAAATATGCAGATGATTTTCTTGCGGTAAAATACTCTTCTGCACCGAATTATGTCAACACGGCTGTTGCCGCAATTCACGAAATGACTTTTCAGGTCGGTCTGCCTCAGTTTGACGATGACGGCATTATGAAAAAGGGCGTTATCGTAAGGCATCTGATTTTGCCTGCCCACACAAAGAACAGTCTTGAAGTGCTTGATATTGTAAAACGCAGATTCGGCGATCAGGTTTTGTTAAGTCTTATGTGTCAGTACATTCCTATGGGCAAGGTCAACGACAGGGAGTTTTCACGAATTAACCGTAAAATCACACGCAGAGAATATGACAAGGTAAAGCTTGAAATGATGCGACTGGGAATTGACGGCTTTACACAGGAGCTTTCTTCCGCAGATGAAAGCTATGTCCCCGAATGGGATTTTGAAGGATGATTTTGTCAGTTTGGTCATCTGAATTCCTCTTCATTTTTCAATTGGTATTGTTTACTTGGTATTATTCTCTTAGTCTTTTTCTATGGGTATTATTAGGCTTCAAATTCTGAAGTAGTCCCCTTCAAAATCTGAAGGGGACGGGTTCAAATTCTGAAGGGGGCAGGTGCAAATTTTGAAGGGTATGAGTTCAAATTCTGCACCCCTAAAATACGAATTATTACATTCGATTTTACCGCCCGTTAAAAACAATTAAATTAACATAAAAACGGAGAGCGTCTTGCCCTCCGTTTAATTTTTATTAAAATATCTTACTGCTTTTCAACCGTTTGTGACGGTTTTACATACAGGGTTTTGTTGTTGACATAAATCACCATACCCGGTTTTGAGCCGTTTGGCTTTGACACATAGCGAACAAGTGTGCAGTCAACGGGAACCTGACTGCTGTTTCTCGCCTTACTGTGATATGCCGCAAGCCGTGCCGCCTCGTAGATTGCCGTGTCGGAAATCTTTTTGCCGTCCGAAACAACAATTACATGAGAACCGTGAATGTCCTTTGTGTGCAGCCACATATCGTTCTTTGACGCTGTTTTCAAAGTCAGCTTATCATTCTGGCGGTTGTTTCTTCCGACAAGGATTTTAAAACCATCGCTTGATTCAAATTCGAGCGGCGGCAAAGTTGTCTGACGGGGCTTTTTGCCCTTTTGAACCTTGAGATAGCCCTGCTCGGTAAGTTCCTCACGAATTTGCGCAAGGTCTTTTTCATTTTCCGCACGGTCAACCGTATCGAGAACCGAGTTAATATAATCAAGCTCTTCCCTGCCCTTTTCAAGCTGTTCTTTGAGCATAATTTCGGCATTTTTAGCCTTGCGGTAATCCTTGTAATACTTCTGGGCATTTGCCGAAGGTGAGATTGCCGGATTAAGCTTTATGCGTAAAATTGCGTTGTTCTCATCGTAAAAGTTTTCAACATCAACATACTCCGCACCACGCTCAATGCGATAGATATTTGCCTGTAAAAGGTCACCGCATATGCGAAGATGCTCTCGGTCTGCACAGCGTTCAAGCTCACTCTTCTGCTTTGCAATTTTTCGTGCAAGCCTTTCAAGTGTGTTGTTCAAAAACTTTGTAAGGCTTTGTGATTTCACCCTCATTCTGTCACGACTGTCACGAGCTTCATAGAATCCGTCAAGCAAATCGGAGAAGCTTTCTTTACTCTCAACCTTTGCAAAATCGCCGTACTGCTCAACATTCATAAAGCAGAAGTCCATAGGCTTGCCGTCCTCACGATAAACCACAACAGGCTTGCCCGAACAATCGCTGCAAACGCTTTTCAGCCTTTCAATTTCAACTGCGAGTCGGTCAAAAAGCACACCCTCAATTCTGTTTGTTGCGCCCTCCATAACCTTGTATTCAATCTCACGGCATACAATCGGAGAAACACCCTCAATTGTCCTTAACAGCGCCTTGTTAAGCGGCATTTCCGTGTCAAGATTTTTTACGGCTGTACACACATCAAGCACCGAACATTTAAGCAGATTCAGCTTGTTCTGCGATTCGGGAAGTTCGTATTTTATATTCGGCAGTACAAGTCTTTTACTGCTCATTGTAAGATCTACACGCTTGAGTGAATCAATGATGACGCCGTTTGAATCGACAATAATTATGTTGCTGTACATACCCATAATTTCGCATACAACAGTTATCATCACAGTATCGCCGAGTTCGTTCACGCACTCGAAATCGAGCATAAGAACACGGTCGCAACCGTTCTGGCGAAGTCCCACAAGCTTTCCGCCGCCGATTCTTTTTCGCAATAGCATACAGAACATCGGAGGTTGTGCAGGATTTTCGGGTGTTGACGAACAGAAGTTCACTCTCGGTGAATTTGCTCGTGCAGAAAGCAACAGCTTTTTGTTACCGGAAAATGTTCTCAGCCCGAACACAAGCTCCTCTCTGTTCGGCTGATAAATCTGCGACACCCTTGCACCGAGAGCCTCTTTTTCTATTTCACTTTTAATATGTCTTAAAAAAATTCCGTCAAGCGCCATAGTAACTCCGTAACTTATTTGTGATATTTACCGTTTGATGAAATCTCAAACGCACGGTAAATCTGTTCGCTTAAAATCATTCTTGCCATTTGGTGAGGAAAGGTCATTCTGCTCATTGAAAGACGGACATCCGCCCGTTTTTTAACCGATTCGTCAAGTCCGTAGCTGCCGCCGATAATAAAATCAACGGTGCTTTTTCCGCTTACGGACGCATTGTCAATCAGCTTTGAAAGCTCCTCACTCGACATAGACTTTCCCTCAATACACATTGCAACAACATAATCCGAAGGCGAAATTTTCTGCATGATTCGTTTTCCCTCAGAGAAAATAACCTCATCAATCTGCGACCTATTCGGTATGTTGCTCTTAATGCGTTCTTCCGAAAGCTCAATAATATTGAATTTACAAAATGCGGTCAAGCGTTTTGCATACTCTGCAATTGCGTCGGTAAAATATTTTTCCTTGATTTTGCCGATACAAATTATGTTAATCTTAATCATATTCCTCTTGTTTGTTTAAGGTTAAAAGATGATGGCTTTTGTTGTGCTTACACTCGGAGCAACATCAAGCGAATAATCGCTTTTGTACTTCATTCCGTTTGATGTGAGCAGGTCTACAGATGTTGACATTGCAAGCGGAACGGTATTATTTTCTTCGCTGAGATGGCCGAGCATAAGTCTTAAAGTTCCCTTTTCAACAAGGTTAACAAGTTCTTTTGCACATGCCTCATTTGAAAGATGTCCTCTGTTTGAAAGGATTCTCTGCTTTAGCGGATAAGGATAAAATCCGTTTTTGAGCATATTGATATCGTGATTTGACTCAAGCACAACAAAGTCGCTCTGTTCTGCGGCAGTTCTGACATCGGGCAACATAACGCCCATATCGGTTGCTATAAGTGCGGATTTTCCGTCGGGAGCAGTAACACGGTAACAACAGCTTTCCGCCGCATCGTGGGGGGTGTCAATTCGCTGAACACGCATATTGCCGATTACAACCTCGTCAGTTATAACATCTGCATCTGTGTTTGGATCAAGCTTATTACCTGCCCTCAAAGCATTGAGCGTACCAAGGCTTGAATACACCTTAAAGCCGTAACGCTTTGCAAGCACACGCAACGCACTGCAATGGTCAGTGTGTTCGTGAGTTATAAAAACCGCCCCGATACTGCCCATATCAAGTCCGTTTGCAAGCATGGCATTTTCAATCTGCTTGCATGAACGGCCTGCGTCAATCAGTACGCCTTCGCTTGCCGAACCTATGTAGTAGCTGTTACCCTTACTTCCGCTGAACAGCGGTACTGCTCTTGCCAAAAGAATCAATCCTTATCTTTAGTATAACGAATATGATAACACAAATTTTAAAATTTGTAAATTATCTCACAAAAAAGCCGTTCTCACAAAGAAAACGGCTTTCATTTCTAATTAAATTTTAGTCAGGCACCGAGCTCCTGCTCATTGTCTCCTGTAAAATACACCTTTTTGATATCTGCACCAAGTCCTCTGAACTTTTCAACAACATCTTCATATCCACGCTCAATGAACTGAATATTTGAAATCTCTGTTGTACCGTTAATTTCAAGAGCGGCAATAATCATAGCCGCACCTGCACGAAGGTCGGTTGCCTTAACGGGAGCCGCTGTGAGCGGAACACCGCCCTCAATGATTGCAAGTCTGCCCTCAACAGAAATCTGCGCACCCATTCTGATAAGCTCGCTAACATACTGATAGCGATTATCCCAAACATTCTCGTTGATGATGCTTGTTCCGGGAACGCTCATAAGCAATGCGGCAAACTGCGGCTGACAGTCTGTCGGGAAGCCGGGATGCGGCATTGTCTTGATGTTACAGCGCTTTAGCGGAGCAGATGACGCATCAACCTTGAGAGCCTCTTCATATTCCGTAATCTTAACACCCATCTCACGCAGCTTTGCGCTGATTGATTCAAGATGCTTCGGTGTAATATTCTTTACCGTAATACAACCTCTTGTTGCGGCGGCAGCACACATATATGTTCCTGCCTCAATCTGGTCGGGAATAATCGAATAAGTAATGCCGTGAAGATACTCAACACCACGGATTTTGATAACATCCGTACCTGCACCTCTGACATCCGCACCCATTGAATTAAGGAAGTTCGCAAGGTCAACAATATGCGGTTCTCTTGCGGCATTTTCAATAATGGTCTGTCCCTTTGCCTTTGATGCGGCAAGCATAATGTTCATTGTTGCACCAACGGACACAACATCAAGGTACACATGTGTACCGACAAGGCTGTCGCATTCTGCCTCTATAATCGCACCGTCAACAAGCTGAGTTGTCGCACCGAGAGCCTCAAAACCTTTAAGATGCTGGTCAATCGGACGCACGCCAAAGTTACAGCCGCCCGGAAGAGCCACCTTAGCCTTGCCGTACTTGCCCAAAAGTGCGCCGAGGAGATAATATGACGCTCTCATACCTCTTACAAGGTCGGTCACAGCATTGCATGTGCGGATTTTTGTAGGATCAATATATAAAGACGAACGGTTGATTCGTCTTACATTAGCACCCATCTGCTGAAGAATTCTGCTGATAAGTGATACATCGCTGATGTTAGGAATATTTTCAATCTGGCACGGTTCATCACAAAGAATAACTGCCGGAATAATTGCAACGGCTGCATTTTTCGCACCGCTGATTGTCACTTCACCCGATAATGGCTTTCCGCCGGTAACTACGAACTTCTCCAATTGTTACACCCCAATTAATGTGTAGAAGATACTTTTAACTAAATAAGCTAAATATCTGAAAATGTATATCTATATAGTGTATAAGTAAAAATCAAAAATTATACGAATCTAAAATTCATAATGAGAACTAATTTGTTACATTTTATTAAAAACGAACCCACTCGGTTACGCAGATGTAATTTAACAATTCTCTTACAGAAAATGATACTACAAAATTGTAGTAAAGTCAACGGAATAATAAAACTGTAATCTATTTTTGGGCAAGTTGTACTCAAATTATTAATTTGTTGCTTTTTTTGTTTTTAATATAACCAACCATGCTTTTTAAAACCGTTTTTTCCTAAAAAGAAGTAATTAATCAAAGCGATTTTTTGTAAAATTATTACAAATTGAAACAAGTGTTATTTTCGTGTTATCATCAGACATCTGAGTATTTTCCAATTCAAATTGAACACAGAAAAATATCGTTCCGTTATTCCTATGATAATTTTACACCTTCAATCTTCTTTTTTCAAATTTAAAATTAACTTTCTATGACTATACTATATATACTTCCCAAACGGACACAATAAACAAGTGAAACTTTGGGGCAAAAAAACTTGAAAAACATTACATTTTTTCGTGTGTGTCTATTGACTTTTTAAAAAGAGAATGCTATATTATAATTAACATATGAGCATATCTTCATATGTTCAAGTATAACTATTAACCTGAGAGAAAATTAAAGGGGACGCCTATGGAAAACAAAGAAAAAACAACCACTCCCGAAATGCCCGACATTGATGTGCTGTTTGAGCTTGCAGACCTTTTTAAGGTTTTTGGTGATTCAACCCGACTTCGCATTATGTACACCATTTCGGAAAATGAAATGTCGGTGCTCAACATTGCTGAAGCTCTCAGCATGGAGCAAAGCACAATTTCCCACCAACTGCGTGTGTTAAGGCAGAACAAGCTGGTGCGTGTTCGCCGTGAAGGAAAGCAGATTTATTACAGCCTTGACGATGACCATGTGAAACGAATCATCGAAATGGGACTTGACCATGTCCTTGAATAAGGAGGGAGACATATGAGGTACAAATATCAGCTTGATAATCTCAACTGCGCTCATTGTGCAGGCAAGATTGAGGCTAAAATTGCAGAAACAAACGGCTTTGAAGATGTGAGCTTTAATTTTGCGACAAAACTTCTCAACTTCAAAAGCGAAAAGCAGAATCCTGTTTCCGAAATTCAGGCAATTTGCGACAGCATTGAGGACGGTGTAACCGTTGTTGACAAAACTCCGAAAACCAATCTCAAAAAATACACCTACACTTTAGACAATCTCAATTGTGCTCATTGTGCGGGCAAAATTGAGGCTAAAATTACAGAAACAGACGGTTTTGAGGATGTAAGCTTTAATTTTGCGACAAAACTTCTCAACTTCAAAAGCGAAAAGCAGAATCCTATTTCCGAAATTCAGTCGATCTGCGACAGCATTGAGGACGGTGTAACTGTTGTTGACAAAACTCCGAAAAATGATATCACAACAAAGGCAGAACCCGAAATCACGAAAAAGAAAATCAACCATGACACAATCTTCCTTGCAATTTCAATTGTACTTGCTGTAGTGTCCGAAATTCTCCACCTTACACTTGACGGTGTTACGGCTATTCATTATGTTGTACTCGCAGCGTGTTTTGTTGCAACACTTCTTTCGGGTTACAAGGTATTTATCAAGGGTGCAAAAAACATTCTAAAGCTGAGAATTGACGAAACAACGCTTATGTCTGTTGCGGTAATTGCGGCATTCTGTCTTGGAGATTTTGTTGAGGCGGCAATGGTAACAATCCTCTTTTCCATCGGTGAAATTTTTGAGGATCGAGCAGTTGACGCATCCCGCCGTGACATTGAAAAGCTTGCAAACATTCGTCCCGATACAGCAACAATTATTGTTGACGGTGCGGAACAAATTGTTCCCGCCGAAAGCGTAGAAATCGGAAGTATCATTGAAGTCAAGCCATACGAAAGAGTTCCGCTTGACGGCATTATTATTAAGGGTAAAACGACTCTCGACACATCGGCTCTCACAGGCGAAAGCCTTCCTGTTGATGCAGGCGAGGGCAGTGAAGTACTCAGCGGCGCAATCAACGGCAGTAACCTTATTACTGTCAAAACCACAAAACATTTCGGCGACAGTACCGCAACAAGAATTCTTCAGCTTGTTGAAGATGCCGCCGCTCAAAAGGGCAACAGCGAAAAGCTTATTTCAAGATTTGCCTCTGTTTACACACCGGTTGTTGTACTCATTGCAGTTGCAATCGCAGTAATTCCTCCGCTTTGCGGACTCGGAGCATTCAGCGAATGGCTCTACCGTGCGCTTGTTTGTCTTGTAGCGTCATGTCCGTGTGCTATAGTTATTTCCGTACCTCTCTCCTACTATTCGGGTATCGGTGCGGCATCCGAAGTCGGTGTACTCATCAAGGGCGGAAAATACATTGAGGCTCTTGCAAAAGCAGACACATTCGTATTCGATAAAACAGGCACACTCACAAGCGGCAAGCTCAGCGTAAACAAGGTTAATACGGTCGGTTCATACAGTGCTGACGAAGTTCTTGCTCTTGCCGCTGCAAGCGAAAAATATTCCGCTCATCCGATTGCCTCCGCAATCAGAGAAAAGGCAAACGGTCTTGAACTTCCCGAGCTTTCCGACTACAGCGAAAGTGCCGGTCACGGAACAAGCGCAGTTTATAACGGCAAAACTATTCAGTGCGGCGGTTCAAAGATTCTTTCGGACGAACAGAAGAAGATTGCAAATAAAGATGATTCTGTTTTCGTAATTTATGACGGTCAGCTTATCGGTTCGCTCAATGTCAGCGACACAGTAAGACCTGAGGCAAAAGAGGTTATATCACAGCTTAAAGCGCTCGGTGTCAAGAACACGGTAATGCTCACAGGCGACAGACAACAGCCTGCCGAAAATGTTAAAAACGAACTCGGACTTTCCGAATGTCACGCAGAACTTCTCCCTGCTCAAAAGCTTGAGCTTTTCAAGGGCTTGAAATCAAAATCCAAGGGTGCTTGCTTTGTGGGTGACGGCATCAATGATGCCCCTGTTCTTTCAGCAAGCGACTGCGGTATCGCAATGGGATTCGGCAGTGAAGCCGCTATTGAAGCGTCAGACGCAGTTCTCGCATCAGGCACACTCAAACAGCTTCCAAAGGCAATTAAAATTGCAAGAAGTGTTATCAACACTGTCAAGGGCAACATCATCTTTGCCCTCTCAATCAAGGCTCTTGTAATCATCCTCGCCGCATTCGGTCTTGCACAAATCTGGATGTCCGTTATCGCCGACACAGGCGTCAGCGTAGTCTGCGTCCTCATAGCCGCAAGACTCCTCAAAAAGAAATATTGATTTTCTCAACAATCATTACTGTTCCCGAGCAGGTAAAACTGTTCGGGAATTTTCTTGTTATTACTCTTATACAGATACTTTTTTGGTCAGCATTTTGCTTTTGTTGTTAATCATTTATTATATCTTTTTCAGGCGATGACAGAATAATTTAAAATCCTGCAAAAAATTTAATTTATGGTCAATACTGCTCTTTACTTTTTAAGGTATTTATTGTATAATTAGCGGTAAAGTAAAAGGGTATATTTAATGTTACAAAACACCTTTTGCTCACAATAAAAAGGATAGGAGGGACAAAACATAATGATCAGCGGTGCTGAAATTATGGTAAAATGTTTGGAAGCCGAGGGCGTTGACATAGTCTTTGGTTATCCGGGTGCGGCTATCTGCCCATTTTACGATAAAATTTACGACTCGAGCATTACCCACATTCTTGTTCGTCAGGAACAGAACGCTGCTCATGCGGCAAGCGGCTATGCAAGATGCAGTAATCGTCCCGGTGTTTGCGTGGCAACTTCCGGTCCCGGTGCAACCAACCTCATCACAGGCATTGCAACCGCCTATACGGACTCTATTCCGATTGTTGCCATTACAGGTCAGGTTCGTTCCGACCTTCTCGGCAGAGATGTCTTTCAGGAAGCTGACATCACAGGAGCTTGTGAACCGTTTGTAAAGCACAGTTATCTCGTCAGCAAAACAGAAGACCTTCCGAGAGTTTTCAAAGAGGCTTTCCATATTGCCTCAACCGGCAGACCCGGTCCTGTACTTATCGACATTCCCGTTGATATTCAGGAAAATGAAATTGAAAGTTTTGAATATCCCGAAAGCGTAAACATTATCGGTTACAAGCCGAACACTAAGGGACACGCAATTCAGGTTAAAAAGGCTGTTGAGGCCATCAACGCAAGCAAGCGTCCTGTTATCGTATCAGGCGGCGGCGTGCTGAGTTCGGGTATCAAGCTTAAACTTCAAAAATTTGCAGAAACTACGGGTATCCCCGTTATTTCAACTATGATGGGCATCGGTGTTATGCCCAGCGAGCATGAGCTTTATCTCGGAATGCTCGGCACTCACGGCAAGGCTGTTGCCAACCGTGCTCTTCACGAAGCCGACCTTGTAATCGTATGCGGTGCAAGACTCGGTGACAGAGCTGTTGCGGCTCCCGACCAGATGAGTGAAAACACAAAGGTAATTCACATTGACATTGACCCTGCTGAAATCGGTAAGAATGTTAAAACAGAAATTCCGATTGTAGGCGATATGAAAAATGTCATCAATATGCTGCTTGACAGCATCGGCGATTACAAGGTTACAACAATGTGGAGCGAAACCGTAAAGAACTGGAAAAAAGACCTTTACCGTGAGCCTCCCGTATTTGACGGCTTTGTTGAGCCGAGAACACTTGTCGGTCATCTCAGCGCAATGTTCCGCTCAAAGGCAATTCTTGTTGCCGATGTAGGACAAAATCAAATCTGGTGTGCAAACAACTTCCGTATTCGTGAGGGCAGATTCCTCACAACAGGCGGTATGGGTACAATGGGTTACTCAATTCCCGCTGCAATCGGTGCAAAGTTTGCAAGACCCGACCGTGATGTTATTGTAATCTGCGGTGACGGCAGTTTTCAGATGGGGCTTAATGAGCTTGCGACTATTGCAGGCAATCAGCTCGGAATTAAAATCATCATTATGAAAAACGCACGACTCGGAATGGTTCGTGAACTTCAGGACAAACACTACGGCGGCAGACACTCCGCAACAATTCTCAACGGTGATCCCGACTTCTTGAAGATTGCCGATGCTTACGGCATTGACCATGCAGAGGCTCATTCAAACAAGGAAGCCGAAAACATCATCAAGGGTATTGTTGATTCAGAAAAACCGTTCATTCTTGTTTGCGATGTTCACCCCGACACTCCGTCAATTTAATGAGGTGATAAAATGCAGTATACATTATCAATACTTGTTGAAAATCAGGCGGGCGTTCTTTCAAAGATTTCGGGACTTTTCTCTCGCCGAGGTTTTAACATCGACTCACTTGCAGTAGGTGTTACTCAGGACCCGTCGGTTTCCCGAATCACAATCGTTGCAAACGGTGACGAGTACATTGTTGAACAGCTTGAAAAACAGCTCAACAAGCTCATTCCCGTTATTAAGGTAAAAAGGCTTAACGAGGGCGAATTCATCAGCCGTGAGCTTGTATTAATCAAGGTTCACTGCGCCGCCTCAAAAAGAGCCGAAATTGTCAAAACGGTTGAAATTATGCAGGCGAAAATCGTTGATGTATCCCCTTCGTCAGTTACCGTTGAGTACTGCGAATGCGCAAGCCGCGTCAACACGCTTGTTGACTTACTCAAGCCTTATGGTATCCGTGAGATTGTAAGAACAGGTACTGTTGCCATTGACAGAGGCACAGCTTCGGTTTCCGTTTAATCTTACAGTTAGCATATATTTTAATTTATATGCCGCGTTTGCGGTAAGGAGGACTTTAATATGAAAGACTACACAAAAAACATGACAGCACCAATCTACTATCAGTCAGATTGCAACCTTGACCTTCTCAAGGGTAAGAAAATTGCTATTATCGGTTACGGCAGCCAGGGTCATGCACACGCTCTCAACCTCAAGGATTCAGGTTGCGATGTAATCATCGGTCTTTACAAAGGCAGCAAGAGCTGGGCAAAGGCTGAGGCACAGGGCTTTAAGGTATATACATCAGCAGAGGCTGCAAAGCAGGCTGACATCATTATGATTCTTATCAACGATGAAAAGCAGGCAGCTCTTTACAAGAACGACATCGAGCCAAACCTCGAAGCAGGCAATATGCTTATGTTCGCTCACGGCTTTAATATTCACTTCGGTTGCATCAAGCCTCCAAAGGATGTTGATGTTACAATGGTAGCTCCTAAGGGACCGGGTCACACAGTTCGTTCAGAGTATCAGGTTGGTAAGGGTGTACCTTGCCTCGTTGCAGTTGAGCAGGATGCTACAGGTCAGGCTAAGGATTTCGCACTTGCATATGCACTCGGTATCGGCGGTGCAAGAGCCGGCGTTCTTGAAACAACATTCAGAACAGAAACAGAAACAGACCTCTTCGGTGAGCAGGCTGTTCTTTGCGGCGGTGTTTGTGCACTTATGCAGGCAGGTTTTGAAACACTTTGCGATGCCGGTTACGACCCAAGAAATGCTTACTTTGAGTGTATCCATGAGATGAAGCTCATCGTTGACCTTATCTATCAGTCAGGTTTTGCAGGCATGAGATATTCAATCTCTAACACAGCTGAGTACGGTGACTACATCACAGGTCCAAAGATCATCACAGAGGATACTAAGAAGGCCATGAGAAAGGTTCTTTCTGACATTCAGGACGGTACATTTGCTAAGGACTTCCTCCTTGACATGAGCGATGCCGGTTCACAGGTTCACTTCAAGGCTATGAGAAAGCTCGCTGCCGAAGCTCCTGCCGAAGTATTCGGTAAGGAAGTTAGAAAGCTCTACAGCTGGTCTGACGAAGATAAGCTCATCAACAACTAATGCGAGTGTCTCGCACACAGTTCGTGAAGACAGTTTGATGTATTCAAACTTCTGTCACCCGAGCATTACATAGTACGAATTTAGGGTAGCTTGATTTTCAAGCTACCCTTTTTGCGAGCACCTCGCCCGCAGTTCGTGAAGTTAGTTTGATATATTCAAATTTCTGTCACCCGAACATTACATAGTACGAATTAACGGTTCAGTCAATTTGGCTGAACCGTTTTTTTGTTGTGCAATAAAAGGGTTCAGCTTTTTACGGCTGAGCCCTTTTGCAGTTAAAACTTATTAATTTTTAAATAATCAATACTTCTCATAGGAGAAAGAATTATATGCGTCAAGCAAAGACTGCTTATTCTCAGCGGTAGTTTTCTCACCCCATACGCTGGCATCACCATAACCTGTCGCAATAAATTCGGTAAACATATGTGCATTCACGCAATTATTAAACTGTTTAAGGTTAATTTCGTTATATTTTGCCCGTGAAATATTTTTGTCATTACCGTCAAAATATCTATAATAAATATTATCATTTGATTCTTCGCCTACGCCTCTTGCCGAATACATATTTGCAAAAAGATTCTCTCCGTCGTATGTGATTATTGAATTACCCGACCAATAGTAACCTTCATCTACATTTAAATATATATCCAGGTCGTGAACCTCATACTTTTTGGCAGTTTTATTATAGTATATCGAAAAACCGTCGTTAACATTTCCCACTCTTTTTAACTTACCGTCTTCAAATTTGTAAACAACGGAATGGAAACTATACTCATTGGAATCAGCCTTTTGTGCAACAAGTTCCGGAACTCCGTCAAAATCGAAATCCAAAAACATAACACCTGACAAATTGTGATCACTTCCCAAGCTTGGCATCCATTCACTCTGATGATTCATCATATAATTGATATAAGCGTCTCTTGTTTTATCGGATGTCTTATATCTGTATGTTACACCGGTTGGGTTAAACATCGTAGTAAACTTTTTACCGTCTTTTGAAACACCTCTTACCGTATAAGTGTTACTGCCGGACTTTGCACCCTTGTGAACATAATAGTTGTCATAAGTTTCTGCTATCTTCTTCCAAGAACCGTTTTCTTTAATATAAACACGGAACTTTGGCGCATCTCCCGTCCAATGCATTTCAACACCGTTGTTTACTGCACCAATGCTGTAAATTTCGGGACAATCCTGATGATCGCCAATGGGCGTACCCTTTGAATCGTAGCCGCTTGTAAAACTCTTGGCATCCTTGCTGATACAACGAACCGTGTAATAAATATCATCAACGCTTAAATCAAATTCCTTTGAAACAACATTCATATCAAGCATAGTCGTGCCTGTTGTATCGGCAAGCTTTGTCCAACCGTTTCTGTCCTTGTAGTACACACGATACTTCTCTGCACCTGCGACCTTGTTCCATGTCAGCTTTACGCCGTCATATGTGACCTCAAGTTTTGAAATTTTCGGTGTGGCAACATACTTTACCGACTTGCCTGTCGGGTTATAACCGCTTGTAAATTTCTTTGCGTCTGATGTAATACATCTTACAGTATATGTGTAATTTCTGCCGGACGAAACATCCTTGTCGATATATGAGGTTGAAGTTGTATCGACCATTTTTGTCCAGCCTTTACTGCCCTTGTAGTAAACTCTGTATTTAGTCGCACCGATTACTTTGCCCCAAGAAATTTTTACCCCGCCGTTTACGCTTTCAAGCTTTGAAATTTCGGGGGCGGCAATATAT
>UMKK01006912.1_pt1 | contig 24375 bp, 9 predicted proteins | sample 1966281 | NCBI WGS metagenome assembly UMKK01 (sample SAMEA4836175, study PRJEB28245) | human gut metagenome | biome: gut microbiome; material: fecal sample | place: Denmark | collected 2008 | reverse complement strand
ACAATCAATTACGTGACTTTACAGGTCACACCCATGCATTATTGATATATTCCTTCAGTACATTCTGATAACCGCCGTCGGGTGCATAGACTGAGGTCAAGCGGGCCGAAGAATAAGAAAGGATATCCATACCGGCTACACCGTACAAGTTCATCGAGAAATCAAAGTTTTTCCAGGAAGCGGTAAGGTTCATTCCGTAAGTGAACTTGGGATATCCATTGCCTATAACAGTACGGTCGGCATCGGTAATCTGCCCGTCACCATTCAAATCAACAAACTTATAGTCGCCGGGCTGGGTAGTCTTGTCCTGATATACACCACTTTCAACTCCCTTTTCAACCGCCAGCCTATTCATTTCATCAATTTCGGCCTGGGTTCTGAAAATGCCTTCTACCTTCCAGCCATAGTAGGAACCTACAGGATAGCCGTTCTGTGTAATGGAGTGGTTGTCCCAGTTGTCGCCATCTTGTGCTGACCCTGACTTGCTGAATATCGGATCGCCGACTTCAATAGCCTCGTTCTTCAGGGTAGACCCATTCAGCCTTATGCCGATATTCCAATCGCTGAAGCTCTTGTTCCACGCAGCAGTAAACTCGAAACCTGAGTTACGGATATGTCCCGCGTTAGTATAGACATTGGAGAAACCGGTAGAAGGACGAATCTGGCGATACAGAAGCAGATCCTTTGCGTCACGGATAAAGTAATCGGCAGAGAAAGAAAGCTCATTGTTCATAAAGGCAAAATCAATACCGATATTTGTCTGCTCATTGGTTTCCCATTTCAGGTTGGTATCAATTTCTTTCTGCTGGGCAATACCGGCACCGTTAATCACACTCGAACCATTAAAGAACCAGTACATTGCATTTGCCGAAGACAACTGTGCTATGGACAAGTTGGTACCATTGCCCGCATTACCGGTCTGTCCCCATCCGGCACGCAACTTCAAGTTACTGAACAGTTCTAAATCCTTAATGAACTTTTCCTCGGAAAGACGCCAAGCTACAGAAGCGGAAGGGAATGTACCATAACGATTGCCGGCACCAAAGTTCGAAGAACCGTCGCGGCGTACCGTTGCAGTCACAATATAGCGGTCGTTCAAAGTATAAGTCAGACGGCCGAAGTAAGAAAGGAATCTTGTCTTCAAATCCAGCCCACCATCCGTTTGCTTAGACGATGGGTCATTGGTCAATGAAATTTTGCGGATGTTGTCTGCCGGGAAATCGTTGGCACTGGAATTCAGCCAGGCACCGTTCGTATCGCTGGTAGAGAAACCGGCCATTGCACTTACGCGGTGATGCTCATTGGACCAGTCATAGTTCAAGAACGCTTCCAGACCGAGTGAAGTGGACTGGCTCTGGTTCAGCGAGAACGAGTCCTTACGGTCTTGAGTTCCAAAGGTTCTATCATTATAGGCTGTATAGCCATTATAACCTTTTGTATAATAATTATAACTGGCAATAGTTTTGAAGGTCAACCCTTTGTACAAATCGAGTTGTAGGAAAGCACTGGCGAGCAGACGGTCCCATTTATTGATGCTGTCGGCAGTCTTGGCAGCAGCAACCAGATTGTCAGCTCCCTTGTTCACATCCCCATTACCTTCTTTCTTGTAATGTCCCCAAGTACCGTCGGGCAACACAATAGGCATGGAATAGAAAACACCGTCCTCTACATAATCCATGGTTGGAATGGCTTGTGCATAGTTTCTCAGGTTGCCTCCTCCCATCTTTTCCGAATGTGCATAGTTCAAGTTCAAGCCTACATGCAGAAAGTCTTTCACTTTGTGAGTGATATTAGCGCGTGCCGTCAAGCGTTTAAAATTCGACTCAATCACGATACCCTGGTTGTTCAAATAACCCAGAGATAAGTTGGCTTGGGTATTTTCGCTGCCTCCCGAAGCAGAAAGGTTATAGTTCTGCTGTAATGCCGTGCGTGACATTTCATCCTGCCAGTCAATGCTGTTCAGTCTGCCTATGTAATCCTCGCCATATGCCAGATTGGTCATGGCAATACCGTCATTCTTGACGGCGGAACGTACAGCACTTGCAAACAAGCCCGCATCAGCCACATCAATCTTATTCGAATTGAACTGGAGGGCATAGTTGGCCGAAAAGTTCACCTTTGCCTTCCCCTTACCACCGTTCTTGGTAGTAATCATAATGACGCCATTGGCACCGCGAGTACCATAGATTGCCGTAGCCGAAGCATCCTTCAGAATTTCGATGGACTCTACATCATTAGGATTCAAGAAATCGATGGAAGTTCCTACCTGCACACCGTCCACTACATAGAGTGGGTCGGCAGAACCATTCACGGTTGCCACACCGCGGATACGGATGGAGAAACCTCCTTCCGGGTCACCGGAAGAACGGATGACAGATACACCTGCCGCAGCTCCCTGCAAACCTTGTCCCAAGTTCACCGGATTCCGCTTCATCATTTCCTCCGCATTCACGGAAGCCACAGAACCGGTGAGGTCGGATTTCTTCATCGTACCGTAGCCCACAACAACTACCTCATCCAAGGTTTCGGTATCCTCCTTTAAAGTAATTTTCAGAGCATTCATATTCCCGGTTACTTTGACCGTTCGCGCCAGATAACCGATGTAACTGGTCTTCAGCGTAGAACCTACGGGACACTGCAAGGAGAAGTTACCGTCCAAATCGGTAATCATACCGTTTGTCGTACCTTCCACAATGACATTGGCACCGATGATGGGCTCGCCTTTCTCATCCACCACTTGGCCCTTCACAGTAACTACACTCTGCTGTACGACAGTGACACCTGCAAACGGCTGTACGCTTGTTGCAAAGAGAGGTCCGGCACATGCCAGCGATACTGACATGATACCCAAATACTTCATCACATTTCTCATAAATACTAAATACTTAGGTTTAACAAATACCCCGGTCATAAGCACATCGGGAAAAAGATATGCGACACAATTTTGTGCCACTATAGAGGCACTGCCGTGCCATTGGGAAGGCACATCTGTGCCACCATAGTGGCACAGATTTCGGTAACTATATCCCTTTCTCTTCCATACCGACAGGGGTGAATTCAATATAGATTTTCAAAGATTAAGTTCAGAAACTCAGGGAAGTGCCTTCAACCTGGTTCAACAGTTGCGGTTTGGCCTTTCCACAATCCACTTTCACAACCTGAATACGATTGTCGGCAGGTAGACAAACCAATCCTTCTGCCTGCTTCTTGTCAGCACTGTATACCTTCAGGCTCATTTTACTCCAATCCATCTCAGCAGTGGACTGCGCCAACTTCAGATGAGGAAGTACCGAACCGTCACGTACCAGCATGATTATCGGCAGACTGCCTGCTTCAATCCGGTGCCATCCGCCTTCGTAGACTTTCTCTGTCTGGTAGTCTATCCATTTTCCTTCGGGAAGGTAAACTGTGCGGCCCGTCATACCGAATTCAAGCAAGGGGGCAACCAGAATCTGCGAACCGAAGAGATACTCGTCATCCACTTTCCATGCTCCCGGATCATCGGGGAATTCTACAAACAAGGCTCTTAGCATCGGTAAGCCCTTTTCTGTACATTCCTTAGCCTGAGCATACACATAAGGCATCAGACGGTACTTCATCTCCGCACTCTTGCGGAAGACATCCTGCACACGCTTGCTGTCGTACAACCACGGCTCTGTCGGAGGTGCCCCATGCGCGCGGGTATGGGAAGTAAGAAAACCGAACGGTATCCAGCGGCAATACAAGTCCTCCGGAGTGGATTTTACAAAGCCGCCCATATCATGGCTCCAGAAGGAGAAACCGGACAAGCCGAAGGACAAGCCTGCACGAAGCGTACCCAGCAGACCCGTGTTCGTAGTTGCAGCATCACCGCCCCAATGCAATGGATAACGCTGGGAACCAGCCCATGCGGCACGTGCCCACATTATATTCTCGTTGTGCAACTTCTTGGTTATCTCGGACACTGCCATATCATAACGCACCGGATAGAGGTTATGCTCATACCATCCGCTCTTGCCGGAAGCGTAAATACCATTCAGTGGAGCAGCCTCGCCAAAGTCTACTTTAATGGCACTGACACCGATATTCAGCAATCCCGCCAGTTTGTCCTGATACCACTTTACTGTTTCCGGATTGGAAAAATCAAGCACCACATCTTCGTAGGGAAGTTCACCATTTCCATTTTTCACATACATGTCTTTCTCTATCAGTTCAGAGAAATAACGGTTTTTAGGAGTGAAATAAGGCAACTGCCACAAACATACATGGAAACCTTGTGACCTCAAATCCTTCAACATCTGCTGTGGATTCTGGAAACGGTTCTCGGAGAATTTATAGTCACACTGCCAGTCCACATCAAACCAGCCGGTATCGAAATGGATAACATCGCACGGATACTTGTTCTTACGGATATTGGCCGCTACATCATAACCTTCCTTTTCACTGAAATAGGTAATACGGCTCATCCACGTACCGAAAGACCACAAGGGGGGCATGCCCGGCTTTCCTACCAAATCGGTGTACTCGTCCAGAATATCTTTCGGCTCGCCGAAGAAAACGAACAAATCCAGGTTCTCGTCACCCATGAACATTTTGTTCAGCCCAATATAGGTAGCACCAAAATCACAAGTCACGGGAGCGGATGTATGCATAAACATACCATATCCCCGGTTACTCATAAAGAAAGGAATCGGTTTGTACATCTGGTCCGTCTCAGGCCCTTGTGGGTCTGTAACGAACAAGTTCACCTTCTGTCCGGCCTTGTTCAGCCCAGTGGCAGACTCTCCGCAACCAAAAATCATTTCATCTGCAGTCAAGGTAAATACCGGATTGATGCGGCGAGCATTGTCGCTTCCCCGCTTCACAAAACAGAACGGCGTATATTTTACCTGCGTAGAGTCCGCGTCGCTCAAAGCGGCAGTCTGGCTCAAGATACGTCCGGCTTTATCCTTCAAGACGATTCTCCAAGGATTCTTGTTAATCTGAATGGTTCCATAGTCGCTGGAATAGATAATCTTGTCATTCGTCTCGATAACTTTCCAGCTTCCATCCCTGCCCGGTTCCTTTGCCAACATGATGGAAGCGGCAGGTTTGGGTTCCACCGGGGTCGTTAGCATACGGATACGTACCGTACGCGGAGTTACAAAGTCAATCTTGAATTTGAGGTTAGGGTCATTTTCATAGGCAGTGAAGGGGAAATCGAGCATTCTCATTTTACGGGGCTGTGCACCGTTGGTATTGAAGGCTTGGCGGGGCATCAGATGCCCGCGTTTCCAATTCACCAGCCCTTCACCCGACTTGGCATCGAATGACTCCAGGTGATCTGCAAAAAACAAGGTATTACTCAAGTCACGGAAATCGGTACTCATGTCCAGAGGTTGGTTCATCAAATACGAAGTACCGTCATTGACATGTGGCTGTGCCAACAGATTGCCACCGGCAAACAACAGCATCGCCACTGCTAAAAGTTCTTTCTTCATACTATTAGGATTTAAATGATCTCGCCTGCAAATGTATTTTTCTTAAAGGAAACACAGATGCCTTAAAAATGTCTTTTAATATCCGGTTTTGTTTCATAGAACCCATATAGGGCCATTGGAAACAAAATGCATACTATTTTTCACCAAACGGAGGATATCATCCCACACGAATACGCAAATCTTTCCTTGCTCGTTCGAAGGATTATATTTAAGTTTGCAGTTACAATATTGTTAATCCTTCTAATAAAGAAAATACATGAAACAACTGCTCCTATTCCTTATATGCAACCTGGCCTTCCTCCTTACTGTTCAAGGTAACTCAGCGGAAATCCCGCCGGCTGTCATGTTCAAGCAGCTCTCTACAACAGAAGGACTCTCCAACAACAGTGTCCGAAGCATCTACAGAGACAATAGGGGATTCCTCTGGGTGGGGACAGAATCAGGACTCAACAAATACGACGGCTACTCCTTCCAGCAGTATTACCAGAACAACTCCGACCTGCCGGACGATGCCATCAGCGAAATTTTCGAAGGACCGGACGACAATGTATGGATAAGGACTTCCAGCGGCTACAGTATCTATAATTATAAGACCGGTGAATTCGACAATGACTATAAACCCATACTCGATGGGCTGCAAATCCCCAGTAAAAACATTCTGAGGATGGGAAAAACATCCAAGAATGAGTTTTGGGCCTACGACTATTCCAAACTTTACATACGAAGCATGGACAACAGCTCCATCAAAGCCTATCCACTGGTAGTTGAAAAGATTTCAAACCTCTATATAGGTGTCCAGTTCATTTATATAATGTACTCCAACGGTACCCTATACAGTATCAGCAAGCAGACTTCCGAAGTCAAGGAAATAGCCATTCCCACCATCTATAGACCTTTGCTGGAGAATCATGAGCCACACATTTACATAGACCAAAACGAAAGCCTATGGGTATACACCTTCCAAAACAGCCTACTTTTGCACAAGAACAGTTTTACACAGCAATGGGAGGACATCAGCCTGAACAATAACACTCACATACAGTACAATCGCGTGCAACGCATCCTCGACCTGGGAGACGGCAACGTATGGATACTTACCAGCCATATGGGGCTGTTCGTTTACAACACCCTGACCAAATCGCTTACCAACTTGGTGCACAATCCATTGAAACCGCACACCATTGCCAGCAACAATCTGAATACCATTTACCGGGACAAAGACGGAACCATATACATAGGGAATTTCAAACACGGTATTTCCTATTATAGCCCCATGTCCCAAATCATACTATGCAACAAATCCCTGGAATATGATGATATCCTGACCTTCTGCGAAGACACAAGCCAGGAATACATTTACTACGGAACAGACGGTACGGGACTAATCCGACGTTCACTAGTGACCGATTCATACGAAAAGATAGCAACTCCCGCCAATATTGTAGTCGACTTATCCATCGACTCCAAAAACCGCCTATGGATAGGCACCTTCCAGAAAGGACTGCTATGCTACTCGAAAGGGCAAATCAAACAATACACAGTAAGTAACAGCCAGCTTCTCGAGAACAATGTGTATACAGTAAAGGTAGACAAACACGGATACATCTGGATAGGTACCATGAAAGGATACATACAGAGGTTAAATCCGGAAACCGGGCAGTTTGACACCATCTTGTACCGTCCGGGAGAATTCTTTGTCCGAGATATGTACTATGATAAAAACAGTACCCTTTACGTAGCGACCAAAGGAGGACTCATTATCATCGATACGGAAACCCAAGCCTATAATATCTACGCCGAAGCCGGCCGCTTCAAGGAGAACAATATGCTCACTGTCTATAAGGACAGCCGAGACCTTCTTTGGATAGGACATCCACACGGACTGAGTATATGGAACCAGAAGAACGACTCCATCTACTTCCTTGACCAGAAAAACGGACTTGCCGCCAACCTCGTCAGAGCCGTCACGGAAGACAACAACAACCAGATGTGGATTGGTACCGGCAACGGCATCTCACGAATCAAAATAACAAACGGTACATACGCCATCGTGAACTACTCCGTAAGCGACGGACTGATATGCAACGATACCAATGTCCACGCCATCCTCAAGCTACAGAACGGCAATATACTGATAGGCACGCCACAAGGTTACCAGACTATCATTCCACAAGACATCCTGACCACAAGTTATGATGCCAATATTTACCTTACCGGTATTGAGCTCAAATCCGGAATGACCCATCCGGACATCCTGAACGGCAGCTCACTTGAATGTGCACAACATCTTTCCTTCACTGAAAAGGAAAATTCATTCACTCTGTCCTTCTCTGCCCTCGACCTGGTGGAAACGGATAAGATAAAATATGCCTATAAGATTCATTCCAACTGGATTTATGCTGAAAACAACAAAGTAAACCTATCCATGCTGACTGCCGGAAACTATACTTTATCCGTCAAGGCATGCAACTCACAAGGCATATGGAGCCCCAACGTCAAGGAACTGAAAATAAAGATACTCCCTCCTTGGTGGCGCACTTGGTGGGCTTATACCATATATAGCGGTATCGTTTTGTGCATCCTTCTGTCCATTATCCGCAATCTGCGCTTACGCCAAAAGCAGAAACAAATCATGCAGGCCATCGAGGTGGAAAATGAAAGGCAGCAGAAAATCAACAATATGAAACTGCAGTTCTTTGCCAACATAAGTCACGAACTGCGGACCCCCTTGTCACTTATCATCAATCCGCTTGAAGAGTTTTTCGTAGACCATCCCGAATATCGTAAAGGCATTCTGGATATGGTCAAACAAAATGCCGACTATCTGCTGGAACTGATTAACCAACTGCTGGATTTCAGAAAGCTGGATGCCAAGGCTGAAACCCTGAAATGCAAACATGACAACATCCTTATCATTCTGAGTGAAATATTCCACTCTTTCGATCCGATAGCACAGAAACGGAACATCAGCTATAGCCTTACCGCTCCACAACATTCTGTATTCATGGATTTCGACTATGACAAGATACGCAAGATATGCACAAATATCCTGTCAAATGCATTCAAGTTCACTCCCAATAAAGGAAGCATCTCACTGGATATTGCCGTAAGAGGCACAAATCTGGAACTGACCTTTACCGACACCGGTTGCGGCATAGAGGATGAAGCCAAGGAGAAAATATTCCAAAGATTCTATCAGTCGGGCAAAAACCAGTCGAACAACGGAGGCAGCGGCATTGGACTGCACATTGTTTCCGAATACGTAAAGATGCATCAGGGTACTGTCTGTGTCAGGGATAACCAGCCTTGTGGTTCTGTATTCCTGATTGCCCTACCCCTACACCAGAACAGTAATGAAACCAAAAACGGAGAACCGGTCGAAGGACCGGAAATAAAAGAAGAATCCCATCCATTCACCATACTACTCGTAGATGACAACTACGACTTCTTGAAATTTCTCTCTGAAAGTCTTGCCAGGCAGTATCATGTATTAAAAGCCACAAACGGAAAACATGCACTGAATGTACTGGAAAAGGAAGATATTGATTTAGTGGTCAGTGACATCATGATGCCCGAGATGGATGGTCTGGAACTATGTTCAACCATCAAGAATGACATACGCTACTCCCATATCCCCATTATCCTCCTGACAGCTAAAGCAAGTGAAGAACACCAATTGGAAGGGCTTAGCGTTGGCGCAGACGACTATATCACCAAGCCTTTCAATATGGAAGTCCTCAAGCTGCGCATCAACAAGATTATCGAGATGAACGTCAAACGTCAGGAAATATTCAATCAGGACATTAAAATCGAGCCAAGCCGTATCACCATCACTCCCCTTGACCAGCAGCTGGTGGAAAAAGCCATCCAGATTGTAGAGGACAATATCAGCGAAACCGAGTTTTCCGTCGAGGAGCTTGCCAGCAGCCTGAATATATCACGCAGCTATTTCTACAAGAAAATGATTAAGATAACGGGAAAGAAACCCATCGAATTCATCAGGACCATCCGTATGAAACGTGCACAACAACTCTTGACAGAAAGCCAGATGCAAGTTTCGGAAATTGCATATACCTTGGGGTATAACTCCCCCAAGATATTCTCCAAACATTTTAAAGAAGAGTTCAACATCAGCCCATCCGAATTTATAAGGCAGCAGGCTGAATAGAAACATTATTTTGACATCAAAGCATCCAACGAAGACACCAACGCCACCAAAGCAGCACTCCAATTAATGGCTATTTCATTGGAAGCATACGAACCTTCCACATCTGCATAAGACTCATCCGGCAGATTGGAAGGATAGGGTACACCGTCTTGTTGGCCAGGATTGGGACCGCCAACAAGGAAACCGGGAAGAGGTGCCTCTATATCATCCGATGCAGAAAGACGATGGTGCGGATACAGAGGACTTTTCATCCCGAAACCGGTGACATAACAATATCCCGTGGCATTCTTTCCTAAAATGTAGTCCATATTGCGGTAGGCGTTCGTCAGGTACGACTTCTCACCCGTAAGCAAATAGGCGCAAACCAGTGAAGTGGCTTGGTTAGCACACCCTTCGGCAAGGCATCCCCAAAAGAAATCTTTGGCATCGTTGCCGTAAGGAGCGTGGAAAGGAGAGCGGTCAGCACCCCGCACAGCCTCGGCAGCATAGTCCAGTAGCAGGTCCTTCATGGCATTTGCCAACTCCACGTCTTCACCCTGATATTCCCTGCCCGGTTGCAGCCAGGCAAACACGCCCAACGCTGTGGTATTGCCCCAAGAAGGAGTCTTATATGCGGTGGGGAGATGCTTCTTCACTTGTTCCCGGTAAACGGTCTTTCCCGTAGCAAGATAGAGCTCGGAAGCCGCCCAGAAGAATTCGTCATCAGCACTGCGATCACCATAAGCTCCCGTAACTACGGCAGGTTGATATTGCTTGTTGAGAAGATCCTGATGATAGAGTGCCTGCGGATGTGCTTCTGCCCAGGCATAAGCACGTTCGGCAGCCTGCAAAGCCACTTCCGAAAAGCCAGGATAATCCTCTTCGTAAGGAGCAAACAACACGGAAGCCTGCGCTAAAGCCGCAGCATAGTCCAATGCCGCCGTTACTGATTTCTGAACTACATAACGGGGCTGCTTACACTCCGTAGGCTTGATAAATCCCTCGAACGAAGGGGTAGTCAGCTTGTGGTAGACTCCTCCGTCGGCAGGGTCTTGCATGGTCAGCATCCATTTCAGGTTATAGTACATCTCGTCCAGCAAATCGGGCGTGTGGTTTCCGCTTTCCGGGATGTTCACCCGTTGACGGATAAAATAGTCAGGAAAACGGGCATAAATCGCCTGCATCAATCCGATGGAATAAGCGGAGTTCACAATGTACTTGTTATAATCTCCGGCATCATACCATCCTCCCGGAGAAGAAATCACCGCTCCCGCCTTACGTTCCGGCCCGGCAGCATTGGGATGTACCAGCACCTTGTCATCTGGATGGCCTGCCGGACGGCTCCACCGACCCGCATAAGTCGCTTCGATGGGCATACCCGTACGTTGGTAATAGAAAGACTTCAAAGCGGCATCGGCCAAAGGGGACAGCACCTTTTCCTTTACTTCGAATGCCACTGAATCGCCGTTAACCAACAGAAGATATCTTCCCGGTACCGTGATGTCACTGAAATCCAATATTGTCCTGCTCTTATCCGACCAAGCGGATGAAGCGGTATATCCGGGTTTGCCGGAAAGTAGCCGATTGCCCGTGGCTGCATCTACTATGGTAAATTCACGTACCTCACCGGCATTCACCACAGCTACTTTTTCCTGCTGGGGATAATACCCTAACTGATTCAAACGTACAGTTTCTGAAGGATGCCCTAAAGTGGCCATTCCTCCCAGAACTGTAAACAGACATGTAGTTATATTCATATCACTATTCTTTATATATTAATATTATTCCATTTCAAAATTATTTATCCGACAATAAGGTAATGAAACTGATAGCCGGCAAGTGTACCCGTACCAGTCCATTCTCCACCTTCACAGCAGTTTCCTTCATGCAGTCCTTTGTATTGGTCACATAGACTTTCAGTTCCTTCACTTCTGCAGGGATACCGGAGATGACAGCCTCACAATCCGCCCCATTATTGACCATATGGACGGCATATTCTCCGCGCACCATATTTCCGAAAGCTGCACAGTTTACATTTTTCTTGCTGCTACTGACTGGAATGGCCAAGGCATCGGCCGGAGTGGAGGCCAGCTGCTTAATGTTCCAGAAACGTTGTGTAGGACGCAAAGGACCTTTGGAGCCATAAATGCCGTCTCCCCACAACAACGAATAGTCTGAAGTGAGCTGCCACTGCAAGATGGACAGTGGTTGGCAAATAGCACAAATACGCGTATACAGATTGATTTCATAAAGTGCAAACGTCGACTCATTGAATATCTCGGCATAACCATGAGCAGCGGCATCCGTACTACCCTCACCAACCAAGAGTGGTACATTAATCGCTTTGGCAGCATCCGCCCACTTCCTTAACGTAACATCATCACAACCACGCCATGAATGGAAAGAAACTGCACCAATATACTTATGAGTCTCAGGATTGTTCAAAGCAGGAAGGATGAAATCAAAAGTCGTAGCATCCGAATTGTCGCCAAGCAGCATACGGGTAGGAAGATTCAACCCTGCCAGATAAGCACCGAATTCCTGAATGAAATCTGCATGCTCCTGCGGCGTGTGAAGGACATCAATACCCAAATCCGATTCGTTGAACGAGAACATGGAGAACTCAATACCATAATGCTGTTTAGCATACAACAGATAATCTGCCATGGATTTATAAATCTTCTCCTTTTTCCGGCTATCCAGACGATAAGCAATGACACCACCTTGACGGGCATAACTTGCAGGACCTCCGTCAATGGCCCATGCAGGCGGAAACCAACAGCTTAGTATTACCGGCATTCCCATCGCCTTCAAGCGCTTTGCCATGAGGAGACTTTCCTCCACCCGCTTGTTCAGTCCCCCATTCTGTGCCACGGCAATAGGATCGGATTCTTCTTCGGGTTGCCACAATCTCCACGGAAATTCCACACGGCCATAAGCTACGCGCAAATTTTCCAGACAGTAATCTATCACTTTAGGGTCGGCAGCAGGATTCTGCAGGCGGAAATTCCCTCCAAAGCCTGCAAACAAACTTCCCGGATTCTGCATATCCAATGTAATTTCCGCGTCACTGTGATCTATCACTCCGGAAGCATGCAGTTCCATAGACAATGCTGTTCTCCCAGCCTTTTTCAGAATCGACATCAGCGAGATATACACAACAGTACCGGTAGACTCTTTTTCAACCGTGGCCTTTACAGACTTATTGAACTTGAATTCCAACTTCCTATTGGCCGAAGTAACGGTCAGCTTCCTGCCACTTGTCCTTACTTTGGCATCAACGTAGTTTTCCGGACTTAAAGCAATACAGTAATAGGCTGTCTGGTTCAAAGTAGTGTCCGACAGCGCATCAATAGAAATCTCCACCAAGCCTTTTCCCTTATCAGTCACTTTCTGATGGAACTTTACACCTCGTAGAGTAGTCGTCACTTCCTGCATATCCCCCTCACGATGGAAAACGGGACGGACCTGCTTCTCCTTTCCAGTAATCTCCATATCTCCTTTCAAGGTTCCGACACGCAGGGATGACTCAAAGTCTATCAATTCACCGTCTACACGGACACCCGTGATATTGCTCCATGCCATCACTTCCGTCTGGGCAGAAAGCGGCAGAGATAATATACCACACAGCAATACAACTATTCCAAACTGGAAAATTCGTAAATTCTTCATAATATCAAATCTATAAAAGGTTGTCATTTCAGTCTGGTATCAATCTCAAACCCCATACGGCTATTATGATAGGGACAATTCCACATACTTGCTTTAGGCTCCTTGTAGCGGGGAGTTCCATCTTCCAGCACCGTTCTGAACCATTCACCATACTCCTTGTCTATCATCCGTGATTTGATGAAGTTCCAAGTGCGGACGGCACTGTCCAAATAAGATTGTTCACCAGTCAGTTGCCAGGCATTGATACAACCGACCACAGTTTCCGCCTGGCACCACCAGGAAGCATCCTTCCTGATTTTGTCCTTATGCCGTTCGTACATCATGGCGCCCATCGGGTTGATGCCCTCTTTCAAGGAGGCGTCTGCAAGTTCCAATGCTACCTTCCTGCACCTCCCGATAACCTCCGGGTCACCCAGAGCCTCTGCAGCTTCCGTCAGCAACCAGGAAGTTTCGATGTCATGCCCGTAAGAGTCGATGTCATCCAGATTGTTCCAATTCGAATCACAGTACAATATCAGGTGATGTGTTTGTGGATTGTAGAGCTTGGTTATTATCAAATCTATTACTTTTGTAAGACGTTCGCGTAGGCCATTATCCTTCCATACTTTATATAAAGCTGTGTATGCCTCCAATACGTGGATATGGGTATTCATTGTTTTGGTGGCAACGCCATCTCCATCATATCCCAGCTTTTGGGGAACTCCCCATTCGCGGGTGAAAGATTCTATATAACCATCGTTTACGGGGTCTTTGATTCTGCTCTCCATGGTCCGGTAAAGTTCTATGGCTTTTTGCAGGCTTTCATTGTTGCCCGTTGCTCTAAAATGTTCGGACAAACCGTAGATAGCATAAGAGCAGCCGTAAGTCTGCTTGTTCGTATCCAATGGGGTACCGTCCGCTTTTATCAGCCAATATACGCCTCCATACTGCGAATCAATGAAGTGGTCTATGAAATACCGTTGCGCCCTGTCAGCCAATTTACGGTAGGCAGTATCGCCATACATCCGGTAGGCGGTTGAAAAAGTCCAAAGGATGCGGGCATTCAGTACACCACCTTTGGGAGCATCCGCTATCGGGGCACCGTCACGTCCCAATGAACCATAAAAGCCTCCGGAAGAATCTACGCTGTATCTTTCCCAAAAAGAGAGGATATTCTCTTTCAAGTCCGAGGTTATTTCATCTTTTAAAACCTTGTCTACGTGTGACTGTGCTTGCAGGAAAGGTGTAACCAGCAACCATACTGTAATCAGCAAAAAAACGGAAAACATACGTTTCATAATATAGCGATTTAAGGAATTAATCATAGTTACATTGCAAATGTACAAAAAAACAAGTTGCCACTACTCACTACCATCCTTTTTCAATGGATACAATTGGTTCCGATAAAGGCTGTTTTTGGGTACTGAGTCCTTGTTTTACCAGACATCAGCTTTTATTAGCTCAAACGTTGGTATCTGGCAGTTCAAACACCATTGTATGACAAATATAACAATGAATATCATAAAAATAGAGGAAAAAGACACATTTCATAACGTTATTGGCTACAAACAAAAGCCATCCGTTTCCTTTTTAGTCCGTATATTAGTAGAAAATTTCGTAACTCAAAAATAGATACTATGAGAAAGAAACATTTCCTATTTGCATCAGTCTTGGCACTGCTTTGCGGCAGCAGTACGCTGCATGCGCAAGACTTCAAGCTGACATCCTCCGGTTATTTCAAGAACCAGGGAGTCGACGTCATGGCTTTTGATGACATCTATCCCGAAGGACACCAGGGAGGGGTATGCATCATTATGAACGGACACCGTGTGGCAACAAACGGAGACATCCGCCTGGAAGCCACGCCCGGACAATGGCAACCCGTACCGAAACAGCTCGACCGGAAGCTCGGTGACAACAGCATCACCGCCACGCTGTGCTATCCCGACTCCTCACGCCATCTCACCGGATTCAACCCGATGATTTACCCGGACCTCCACCTTATATATACGGTAAACGTGGAAAGCAAAGGTAAAAACATAGAGGTGACCGTAGACCTTGACCGCCCCATTCCCCAGGAATTCATCGGAAAAGTAGGCTTCAACCTTGAATTCTTCCCGGGTTCCCTCTTCGGCAAGCCCTGGATTATGGACGGTCAGAGCGGCATCTTCCCGCAACAGCCCAACTCCCCCCTGATGACAACCCAGCCCAACTATCTGCATACAGGAAACTACCATGACGGCAAAAAATCGCTGGCAGACATGAACAAACTGATAGGAAAAGGTTACAGCCCGATTGTGGCAGACGACATCATCAGCGAACCTTATGCCAAAGGAACCAAGTTCACCTCCCGGCCCGATGACCCTTACAACAAAGTTACCATCGAATCATTGAGCGGTGACCTGCAACTGTTTGACGGGCGTATGAACCACAACAACGGCTGGTTCGTACTGCGCAGCAACATAAAACCGGGTGTCACCAAAGGTGCCGTCAAATGGATTATCACTCCGAACGTAGTGGCCGACTGGATGTATCAGCCGGTTATCCAGACTTCACAGATAGGTTATCATCCCACTCAGGACAAGGAAGCCGTCATCGAAATGGATATACGTGACAACAGAAAGGAAACGGCACAAATCATCCGCATTGATGCCGACGGCGAAAAGGTTGTCAAGAACGTCACTCCTGCCAACTGGGGTAAATTCTTGAGGTATAACTATCTGAAAGTAAACTTCACAGATGTAAAGGAACCGGGGCTTTATAAGATTAAATACAATACCTCCGTGTCTCCCATCTTCCGCATCGACAATGACGTATATGCCCGTGGCGTATGGCAGCCCGTACTGGAATACTTCCTTCCCGTACAGATGTGCCACATGCGCGTCAACGAAAAATACCGCGTATGGCACGACTGCTGCCACATGGACGATGCCCAGATGGCACCGGCACACAATCATATCGACGGCTACGACCAGAAAGAGGGCCTGTCCAAGTTCAAACCGGGTGAAGTGGTTCCCGGAGTGAACATAGGCGGCTGGCACGATGCCGGAGACTTTGACCTCCGCATCGAATCCCAAGCCGGAGAATCCTATATCCTGGCACTGGCCTACGAAGCTTTCCACCCGAATCTCGACGTGACTTCCATCGACCAGATAAACCGTGTGACGGAAATCCACCAGCCCGACGGTAAGAATGACTTGCTGCAACAAGTAGAGAACGGCGCCCTTACGGTAGTCAACGGCTACCTGGCACTGGGACGTCTCTACCGGGGAATCATCTGCAACGACCTTCGCCAATACGTACTTCTGGGTGATGCCGCCGCCATGACGGACGGAAAAATCGGTAATGAAGACGACCGTTGGATATTTACAGAGGACAACCCCGGACGAGAACTGTCGACAGCCGCCCAACTTGCTGCCGTATCACGCGTATTGAAAGGCTTCAATGATACATTGAGTGTACATTGTCTCGACATTGCCCGCAAAGTATATGCTTCTACCGGAAACGGCAACAACAGAGCCTTGTTCCCCAAAGTGCAGGCAGCCGTAGAACTGTACCTCACCACGGGCGAACAACCCTATATGGACTTCATTCTGGACAACAAAGAGCTCATCATCAAGCAGATAGGCCGCATCGGCTGGTACACGGCACGTGTGGAAAAACAGTTTGCACAAATGAAGAACAAGAAAGCCAAAGCTTTCTCCACCGCTTTCCGCAAAGCTCTGACCGGATATGAACAAGAGCTGAACAAGCAAGTGCAGGAGACTCCTTACGGCATTCCCTACCGTCCACATATCTGGGGTGCAGGCTGGGATATACAGCGTTTCGGCTTCCAGCACTACTTCCTGACAACCGCCTATCCGGAAATATTCCCGAAAGCACCGGTATTCAATGCCCTCAACTTCATTCTCGGATGCCACCCGGGCTCCAACCAAGCTTCCTTCGCCTCGGGTGTCGGCGCACAATCAGCCACTGTGGGCTACGGACTGAACCGCGCAGACTGGTCGTATATTCCCGGTGGAGTCATTTCCGGTACAGCTCTTATCCGTCCCGACTTCCCGGAACTCCTCACGTTCCCGTTCCTCTGGCAGCAAACTGAATATGTGCTGGGAGGAGGTTCATCCCACTATATGTTCCTGGTACTTGCAGCAGAACAGTTGCTGAAACAATAAGAAAGACAGAGGGGGAACAAAACCCTCTGGATGTTTTCTTTTAGGCGCGGATTACACGGATTTCACGGATTTAGTTTACTGCATCCATGGATTCCGCGTAACCCGCGCCTAATATTATAGTATAATGAAAGTGTTTATCTACTTTCCGTTCTTTCACCAATTATCCGTACGGAACGGAATGGTAGGCAATTCATTTCCGCCAATCATCGTACCAATCTGGAAATCATGGAAACAATAGCGCACGCTGACGGGATGGGATACCTTTTCTGAAGAGATTACCACTTCATTCGTCTGCCAGTGCAGCCATACTTTGTCGGCAGGATGGAACACACGGTCCTCACCCGCCACTTCGAAACCGCGAAGGTCATAGTTGCGACAGATACCCATTTCCAAATGGTCGAAGGAAACCCATGCTTCACTGCCTTTAGCAGTCCATGACTTATATTGTGGGCCGAAACAGTGTATCTGCTTCAATCCATAGGTAAGGTTCAATGCCAGATAGCTCAAGCGTTGACCTACCTTTGTCTTGTTGCGGGGATGGATATTGTACATCTCATAAGGCTCTACAAGGTCGTTTGTCGAAATCATACCACTGTTCGGAATCAGGCTTTGGGCACGGAATTGCGCTTCACGTAGGTAAGCAGCTTTCTCTTGCTGGGTACCTCCATAGGCGTACGGCGCTATTTCGGCAAAGTAGAAAGGCAATTCGCCCAGCCCCCATTCCTTGCGCCACAGCTGCACCATGTCGGCCAAGCGTTCGGCATATGTTTCATGGCGACCTACGTTCGACTCTCCCTGATACCAGATGAACCCTTTGATGGTATAGTTCTGAAGCGGCTTCAGCATGGCATTGTACATCAGCATGGGGCGGAGCATGGGATGCAGGCGTTCGATGGAATCGGGGTTGAGAGATATGTCTGGATAGTTTTCCAGCAGTTCACGGCTTATCCAACCTTCTACAGTGGATCCACCGTAAGCGCTACAGATGATGCCGACCGGAATCCGGAGGGCACGGCTCAACGAAGTGGCAAAATAGTAGGCCGTCGCACTGAAATCGGGTGCGGTTTCTATGGAAGATATGTTCCAGCTACCTTTGCAGTCGGTTTGCAGTTCATAAGTCTGGTGCTTGGGAACGGTGAACATACGCACCCCCTTATTCTCGGCAGAAACTATGATGTCATCCGCTCCGTTCATGATGCAACAGCCAGCAAAACCTTTCAGGGGCATTTCCATATTGCTCTGGCCGGAAGCAAGCCATACTTCACCGATTAGGATATTCTTCAACGTAGTTTTTTCTCCGTCATCAAAAGTTATCTCATAAGGCGTGTATCCTGCTGCCGGAGTCTCCACGGCAAGCGTCCAACCGCCATCCTTATCGGCACGGCAAGTCATTGTCTGTCCGTTCCACGAAGGCGTAACGCGTACTTCGGCTTCCGGAGCAGCCGTTCCCCACAGTTTCACTTCAGTCTGCTGCTGGAGTATCATGTTGTCGCCCACCAGTGCAGGCAGTTTTACTTTGGCGCCCAACGAGGCGGCACCGCATAATAGAATCAATGCAAGAACCTTACTTTTCATAGTATATTTGTATTTAACATTATATTCGGAATCAATAACGCGAGCAAAAATAAGGCTTTTTTGCTCACGTTCTCCGTTTCATGTGCAAAAAGTGGGTGTTTTTGCACATGTGCTCAAACAAAATTATACATTGATGTATTATACATTGATGTATAATTTGTATATTTGTCATTAAATCAAGAACAGAAAGTTTATGAAATCACCTTTTCAATACGGCACACTGGTTGATAAAGAAAGTTTCGTCAATCGGGTAGAAGAACGAAAGCAACTGAAAGAATTACTTGGATCGGGCATCAACGTAATGCTTATTTCACCGCGCCGATGGGGAAAATCGTCGCTTGTAAAAGTAGCTATGGACGAACTGACACAAGAAGACAAGCATATCCGTGTCTGCTTCATTGATGCATTCAGCATCAAGACGGAAGCTGAATTCTACCGCATCTTTGCGCGAGAAGTCATTTCTTGCGCCGCCTCCACCCTTGAAAAGAGGCTTGAAGATGTGAAACAGTTTCTTAAAGCCGTTTCTCCCAGTATCACATTGAAAAGCGACCCAACCGATACCCTCTCCTTTGACCTGAAATTGGAACTGGAAGAAAAAAGTGTCATGGAGATACTGGAACTACCCGAAAAGATAGCAGCTGCCAAAGGCATACACCTGATTGTCTGCATCGACGAGTTCCAACAACTGGCACTACTACCCGGCTACAAAAGTATGGAGGGAAAAATGCGCTCTGCCTGGCAGAAGCAGCAACAAGTTTCCTATTGCTTTTACGGAAGCAAGCGGCATATGATGATGGACATCTTCAACAATTCTTCTAACCCCTTCTACCGCTTCGGACAAGTACTGTTCCTGCAAAAGATAAAGAAAGAGGAATGGGTGCCCTTCATCGTCAATGCCTTCCACCGGACGAACAAAGAAATCAGCGAACAGCAAGCAGAACAACTGTGCGACATCGTGAAATGCCATTCGTGGTATTTGCAACAGTTGTGCTATTTCATCTGGAGCGGTACGTCTGAAAAAGTGACAGATGAGATTATCGAAATCCGTACCCGCCAACTGATAGACACCAACATGCCTATGTTCATGAACGACACCGAGAACCTGACTGCTGCCCAAACTGCCATGCTTCGTGCTGTAGCCGATGGTGAATACCGCTTCAACTCCATCCCCGTAGTGCGGAAATATGAATTGGGCAGTGCACAGACCATCACACGCAACAAGCGTATGCTGACAGAACGTGATTTCATTGAGAAAGAAGGAAACAAGTATGCTTTCTCCGATCCGATATTCGAGCTTTGGTTCAGGAGGGAGTATTGCTGAATATAAAAAAAGAACGTGGAACTGCGTGCTATCCATCGTCTTTGAAGGTCCTGAGAAAACCCCACTATACAAATGAACAGACAGCAGACCCACGCCGAAACCAGCGCAGGAGCAGTCCATGCCATTCTTGTATAGTTTCGAAAATTTCTCAGGTTCTCAAAGACAAGAATGAAGCACAACGCTTCTTACAATATCATTTCACAAAACATTGAAGCTAAGGACACTTCCTTGCTTCGATGGCAAATTTAACGATAAAGAATGAAAACAAGAAAAAGATTGGAAAGTATTTTTGAGGCTGATACCTACAGAAGATAAATATGATTTTGTCATTCTGACACTTTGTATTTTCTATCGCACGAGAATCCCGTATTTCCGTCCCATTGCCCACGCAGCAGTAAATACGAGAGCGAAAATCCGTAAGTGTCAGGTTATAAGCATTATACCAAAACGAACGTCCTTACGATAAATCGGAATCACCTCTCCGAAAGCCTCGATGCACCGAAAAGGCAAAAGCAAAAGAACGTTTTACTAAAACAGAGTAACCGTTTTACTAAAACACAACTCCCCTTTTAGTAAAACGGTATACTCTTTTTAGCTTAAAGGTGCAGCCAATTTCTGCATAAAAGCCCCACAAAAGCGGAAGAATATGCAAAAAGAACGCATCTTTATGAGCTGAATATCCACAATATATCCCAAATCCGTTCTTCTATAAAACCAAGTGCGGCAGGAAAACCGGGAAAAGCATTACTTTTTGTCAAGGTTATAGGGATATTTCCGTCTTTCAGCACCTTTTACAACAACCCATGCAGTTCCCACGCCCGCACATGCCGTATTCCTTCATGAGACGGCAGGCAGAAGTCATCAAGCGAGACAACCAGTTTCTCATAATTATCTTGTATCGCCTCCAGCGAAGCATACTCACGGCGCACCGTCTGTTCATATACCAGCATGTAGGTGGATTGCAGATATATCGTACGGTCGCCTTTCCAGGCGATGAAGTCCACCTCTTTTTCTTTGGCACATCCGGTATAGACATCATAGCCTGCCCTGAGCAACTCCAGATAGACAAGATTCTCCAGTTTATAACCCACACCATAGGCCGTTCCGGGATAAAGGAAATTCTTAAAGGCAAGGTCGTTGATGTAATATTTCGCCGTACCGGACAGTATTTCCTTTCCGCGCAAGTCGAAGCGTTCACAACGATACGCCAAGAACGAGTCTTCGATATAGCCTATGTAGGCAGCCACGGCATCATAGCCCGTCTTCCGGCCTTGGCTCTTGAAATAGTTCACGATGTTGCCGATGGACACTAAATTAGAGGCATTGCCTACAAGAAACGCAAAAAGGTCCTCAAGCAGCCGGGGGTCACGTATGCTGTAGCGTTGGATGATGTCCTTCAGCAAGATGGTGTCCTTCAAGGCAGACAAGTAATTGCGCTGCACCTCCTGCTTTTCGGGCAAGACAAAAAGTTCTGGGATTCCGCCCGTATTCATATAGCCCATATAGCTCTCACGGTTCTGTTCCAGATGCCTTATCTCTGTATACTCCTGATAGCTGAAGGGATATACCGGGAATTGGACGTATCGCCCGGAAAGCAGCGTGGCAAGCTCACCGGACAGCATCCGTGAGCTGGAGCCACTGATAAAGAGCTCGTACTCCTCGGTATAGTCCTGCGAATAAGAATTGACCGACTTTTCCCATTCTTCGATGAGCTGCACTTCGTCGATGAAAATATAAATCTCCTCTTGTCCAGAGATTGTACTTCCTAAGTATATCCATTCTTTCGTCCATAACCCAAAAAGTTGGTGAAAAAGGCAAGATTTTCGGTTATAAACGAAAGATTCATTTAAACAAGCAAGGAAGATACTTCCTTTCCGCATCCCCTTTTATCGGCCGGATATTCCTTCTATAGAATCATCATTGTTGCATCTATATATCCACCGCGTTGCATCTATACTTCCACCGTGCTGCATCTATAGATGCAGCAAATCCCTTAACCTATCCTAATAATGCAGCTTATTGTCACCTATTTAGAAGCGAAATCATTATATTTGCACCCATATATGCCGTTATGTTAACTAAGCGGATGGCAAAACAACTTGTAAAAAACAAAACTGAATTATAACGAATTTCATCTGAATGAAACAGTACAAAACCGTAAACAACCTTGTAGGCTGGATTACCTTCCTCATTGCAGCGACGGTCTACTGCATGACCATCGAACCCACTGCAAGCTTTTGGGACTGCCCGGAGTTCATCACCACCGGCTATAAGCTGGAAGTAGGACACCCGCCCGGCGCACCGTTCTTCATGCTGGTAGCCAACCTGTTCTCACAATTTGCTTCCGATGCCTCCACCGTGGCCAAGATGGTGAACTACATGAGCGCGCTGATGAGCGGCGCCTGTATCCTGTTCCTCTTCTGGAGCATCACGCATCTGGTACGCAAACTCGTGGTGACAGACGAAAACAATATCACACGCGGACAGATGGCCACCATCATGGGTAGCGGTCTGGTGGGCGCACTCGCCTACACGTTCAGCGATACCTTCTGGTTCAGTGCTGTGGAAGGCGAGGTTTATGCCTTCTCCTCACTGTTCACCGCCGTGGTATTCTGGCTGATACTGAAGTGGGAGGACGTTGCCAACGAGCCTCACAGCGACCGCTGGCTGATTCTTATCGCCTACCTGACCGGCCTGAGTATCGGCGTGCACTTGCTGAACCTGCTCTGCCTGCCCGCCATCGTACTGGTATATTACTACAAGAAGGTACCCGATGCCAATGCGAAAGGCTCCCTGCTGGCATTGCTCGCTTCGGGCATACTGGTTGCAGCCGTGCTCTACGGCATCGTGCCGGGTATCGTGAAAGTGGGCGGCTGGTTCGAACTGCTCTTCGTCAACACGCTGGGCATGTCCTTCAACACGGGTGTCATCGTATATATCATCCTGTTGGCAGCCTGCCTCATCTGGGGTATCTACGAAAGCTATACCGAACGCAACAAGGCACGTATGGCACTCTCGTTCATACTCACCATCGCCATGCTGGGTATCCCGTTCTACGGACACGGTACCAGCTCGGTAGTTATCGGTGTCATTGTCATTGCCGCATTGTGGCTCTACCTCCGTCCGAAGACGCAGGCAGCCGTCAAAGAGAAATTCCGCGTATCGGCACGCACGCTGAACACCTCGCTGCTCTGCACCATGATGATTGTCATCGGATATTCCTCGTATGCACTTATCGTCATCCGCTCCACCGCCAACACGCCGATGGACCAGAACTCTCCGGAGGACATCTTCACACTGGGCGAATACCTGGGACGCGAGCAGTATGGCACACGCCCGTTGTTCTATGGCCCTGCCTTTTCCTCGCAAGTGGCGCTGGACGTGAAAGACGGTTACTGCGAACCGCGCATCAAGTACAACGGCACGAAGTTCATCCGCAAGGAGAAAGCTACGCCCGACGAAAAGGATTCGTACATCGAAATCCCCGGACGCATTGAGTACGAATACGCCCAGAACATGCTGTTCCCGCGTATGTACAGCAGTGCCCATACACAACAATACCATGCCTGGCAGGACATCAAGGGTTACGATGTGCCCTATGACAAATGCGGCAACATGATTATGGTAAACATGCCCACACAGTGGGAAAACATCAAGTTCTTCTTCTCCTACCAGCTCAACTGGATGTACTGGCGCTACTTCATGTGGAACTTCGCCGGACGCCAGAACGACATACAAGGCAGCGGAGAAATTGAACACGGCAACTGGATTACCGGTATCCCGTTCATCGACAACTGGCTGGTGGGCGACCAGAGCCTCTTGCCTCAGGAACTGAAAGACAACAAGGGACACAACGTATTCTACTGCCTACCCCTGCTGCTAGGTATCATCGGCCTGCTATGGCAAGCCTACCGTGGGCAGAAAGGCATCCAGCAATTCTGGGTGGTCTTCTTCCTCTTCTTCATGACCGGTATTGCCATCGTGCTCTACCTGAACCAGACTCCGAGCCAACCGCGCGAACGTGACTATGCCTACGCCGGTTCGTTCTAC
>UMKK01022345.1_pt1 | contig 25201 bp, 27 predicted proteins | sample 1966281 | NCBI WGS metagenome assembly UMKK01 (sample SAMEA4836175, study PRJEB28245) | human gut metagenome | biome: gut microbiome; material: fecal sample | place: Denmark | collected 2008 | reverse complement strand
GAGCTACCACAACCCGCAAGCATACCGGTAGCTACTACAGCCGTCATTATGACAGCCAGCATTTTTTTCAATTTCATAATTTTTCCTACCTTTCTTTGAACAATCCTGTTGTCCCGTTGCTGAGTATAATATTATCAAAATTAAAAAAAATGCTATAATAATTATCCAACTCCAAATACAAAAAAATATACTATTTTTCACTCTCACATTGCTGAATGCTTTCGTCCGCCCTTCTAACAAACTCTTCCTCAGTCATTTGATCTTTCGCTAATTTAGGGATGATCTCTCCCAGTGTTTGTTCCTGCAGAACAGAGTTCCATTTCACCTGATAGTTGGGAACAATCTGCGGATTTTCCGTATAAGCTTTAATATAATCATTCAACAATTGAGAGTTATTCTGAGGGTCTGTGCTTAAAAGTTCTTCCTTCTGTTTGAGATTAAAAGCTGTACGATATTTCAGGAAAACAACTGCCGCTTTTTTTACTTTCTCGCTATAGCCTGACACGACTCCCCAGCCGAATGTTTCCGGAGAAGAGATAAGTTTATTTCCCGGAAACGGCGAAAAGCGAACACTGCTCTGCATACTTTCAGGTATCTGGTCTATCATCCAATATCCGTTGGGTATCATAGCCACTTCCCCTGACACAAAATTCTCATAAGCAACATCAAAATCATTATACATTGCATTTTCCGTCGTATATTGAAATAACTTTTTCAGCGTGCCAGCCAACTGCAGACCATTTTCATTTTGATAGCTGTCGGGATACAATGCGTCCATAAACTGCGCCCCCTCCTCCGAATCTGCCAGCTCGGCTGTCGCAAAGAGCATTGGCGCCCATGCAGTACCTTCGGTATGTAAAGCAAGCGGTGTGATCCCACTATTCTGCAGTTTTTCGCAGCACTCCCAAAACTCCTCCCATGTTTTTGGAAACGCTTCTATACCTGCCTGACGGAAAAGCTGCTCATTCCAGAACACACCGGAGCAGGAATAGAAGGCAGTGCTAAGCGGAGCAAGATAGATACTCCCATCAGACTCTGTACATGCCTCAAGCACCGCAGGCTCGATTATCTTTTTCCATTCCTCATCTTTATTGATCACCGGTGACAGATCTTCAATCCGCTCATCTTTTAACATGAGCTGATAAAAAGATGGAAGCAGGCGAAGATCTGTAATGATTGCCGGAAGTTCATCCGTCACATTCAATCTTTTCAGATTGGTACGATATTCTTCTTCCGTCTGAAGCACCCACTCTACATCTATCTGATACCTGCCTTTATATTCTTCATTGAACGCAGTAATCACGTCCTCATCATTTTTATTTCCCGTACTCGGGTCAATGGTCAGAAGCATCGGAATCTTTACTTCTTCGGTATACTCCGTGCGTTCTGCATCCTCTTGACGGGAACACCCCGCCAGACCCAAAGAAAACATTATACTAATAAATATTACAAAGACTTTTTTATATTTCATCATTCTCTTTCCCACTTTCCGGCAACTGTATAATACACCTTGTTCCACACGATTCAATTTCATAGTAAAAGCGAACTTCATCACCATATTTTAAACGAAGCCTTGTAATAATATTTACTACTCCATATCCATGCTTCTTATCAGGAAATACTTTTTTCAATTCAACTATGGGCACGTCTGACAACGAATTAATTCTATCAACCATTTCCGAATCCATGGGAATTCCATTGTTGTAGACCGTAAAAGTCAATTTCCCTGACAGCTCCTTCACCTCTATCCGAATGATGCCCCCTTCCTCCATATCGGCAAGACCATATTTTATTGCATTCTCTACTAACGGCTGTAAAATGAGTTTTAGAACCCATCTTTCGTTTTTTTCCACTTGACAATCTATTTCGTAAGTAAATAATCCACTGTTGCGAATCTGCAAAATCTCCACATAACTTTGCACATTTTCCAGTTCATCCCCTACTGTCACAATGTCTTTGCCTTTGCTTAACGACAGCCGCAGATATGTTGACAATGACTGGATCATCTTCATAGTTGTTTTTTCTCCGTTAATCCTTGCCAGCATATAAATAGTGTCCAATGTGTTATATAAAAAATGAGGCTTAATCTGATTGATGAGCATATTCAGTTCACTTGTCCGAAGTTCCTTCTCCTGTTTCTTGATTTCATTCAGAAGATTTTCTATGTTCTGAAGCATCTCATTGTACGAATTTCCTATTTTGTCCAATTCTGTATTTGTCTCTATTTTTACCGTATGAGAAAAATCTTTTCCGTCAAACTGCTCCATTTCTTTACTGAGCATTAAAATCGGCTTTGTAAATATTTTTGAAATATAAAAACTTACCTCCATTGCAATTATGATCACCACGAGATAAATCACCAATAATACCAGAGTAATCTCGGTCATCCCCCGATTTAACACTGTATTAGGCACCAAGGTAAATATGGTAAAACCGCTTTCCTGCTGGCGATATGCCTGCAGCATTCCGCTGCGCAGCCGTTCTCTTTCCAGAATCATTCCCGCCCCTTTGTATTTAAATAATCCGGTTATTTTTTCTTCATCCTGCTCATTCAGTACAAAGGACTCCGGTGTGTATTGCATGCAAAGGTTGCCCTTGTCATCAACAACTCCAACGACGATATCTTCTATTTCTTTCTGTTCTTCCACAATACTTCCCAGATACTTCTCATCCATTTTAAAAAACAGCATCCCCGGAGCATGTACATCCTCCATATTGCGTACATTACGTCCGATAAACAGTTCCGACCTGCCCGTATGGAACAATGTATCTTCCCGAAAGAACCATTGAGTCTCGGCGTAATTTGATGAAAGCTTTTTCTCTATTCCGCTCTTTTTAAAGTCCTTATATGAAAGATCTGAATATGATTTTGTATAAACATTTTCTTTATTATCAACATAGCAGTACTCTGACACATAATCTAAATCTGTATAGGCAAAATACTTACTCAGGGCATTTTTCTCCCCCAGCTCCAGTTCTGTCGCCTGCAGGCTTTTCTGAACAGTTTTGTCAGTAATGCACTCGGCAGTAACCTCTTCGCTTTTCTTATATAAACCGTCAAGGGTAATGCCCATTTTTTCTGTCATGAACTCATACTTATCCAAAACCACGTTTGACATGTTTTTTCGCACATAAATCCCAACACCCACGCTGGATAATAACAATGCCAACGCAAGCAGCAGCACGATATTAATCAAATATTTCTTCTGTATGCCTGATATTCTCTGTATTTTCATAGGTCATGTTCCTTTTTATATTCGCTGGGAAGTTTTCCGGTATACTCTTTAAACAAATGGGAAAAATACGAAGAATTCCCAATACCGACTTGTTCACATATAGCCCCTATACTAACTTTCCCTTCTTCCAACAGCCTTTTTGCCCTCTCCATTCTTCGTTCCATCAAATATTTCTTAAATGTCATATGAAATGTGTTTTTAAATATCCGTCCAAAATATACAGAATTTAAATATACATGATTAGCTACTGACACAATTGACAGGTCTTCTTCATTCAAATGCTCCTCTATGTATGCAACAGCTTCTGACATATATTCTTTGAAAAACTTTGTTTCATTACCGCATCCTTTTTCCTTCCTCTTCTCAATCACATTGCACAAAATTTTGTAGCATACATCAATCGATTTACCGGCTGTCAGTTTTTGAATATTGGAATAGTATTTTTGATACTGATCCATTAGTTCTTCCGTAATCCCGTACGAATTCCTTAACATCGACTCTGTCTTCAGCATAATCCTGTGTATCTCATACATCTGCCGTTCTTCCTCTTCCGGAAGTCCATAAATAAAATGAATAAATCCTTCTTTCAGTTCCTTAACGTCATTTCTTCTGATTGCATTAAGAATCATGGTTTCATAATCCTCAGAGTGTGCTTTCTCAACATCTTCCTCCAACTCTTCCGGCATTGTAAATGCACTGGCTCCCGACATATATGCCAGTTCAAATAATTTTGCCGCCTCATTGTAACTTTTTTTAATGCCTTCTATTCCCTTATATGGTTTCGATATTGCCGCAACGACCGGATAATCTTTTTCTTTTACCATTTCAAACAGCTGCTTTAGCGTGATAACAGATTCTCCACTTAACGCCTTTATAATGAAGATGATGGCATTCTCTTCACTTTCAAATGCCCAGTAAAAAAAAGAGGCACCGATATAGTTTTCCAATAGTTGGAGCATTGCAAATTTTTTTGCCTCGTAATCAAGTGAATTTGTGATCTTGTATGAAAGATCAACATCCACATAAGCTGTAATGAACTTATCATTCTTCTCTAAAGTTGTATCTAACGTTTGAAACGCTTGTTCCACCTTTTCGATCGAAAGTTTGTTTTTTACATATTTTTGAAGTATCACCTTTAGAAATGTATCTTTGTCCTTGACGATCAAATCTTCCCATCTTTCCAGCTTTTCTTCATTCTGAATCTGTCCCATGCAAAATTCATATGCTCCACACATAGTTTGCCTTAATTCATCATCATTAATGGGTTTCAGTAAATAAGCAAATGCCCCAAGATCACAGGCTTGTTTTGCATATTCAAAATCCCGGTATGCACTGAGCACAACAAAAAGACAATATATTTTTTCCTTTTCAATCTCTTGCATGACCTGAAGTCCCGAAACCTTTTTCATTCTGATGTCCGTCAAAACTACATTAGGTTTTTTATCCTTTATTACCTGAATAGCCTGATCTCCATCTCTGGCGCTGCCTACAACTTCAAACCCCATCCCTGCCCAGTCATATGTTTTCAACAGTCCTTCTAATAAAATAGGTTCATCATCAACAATAACCAACTTAAGTAATTTCATAACTTTTATCCTCTATATCTTTTATTTTAAACACTCCGGATTTTATGATTAAGCATTATTCTTGACCATAAAGGAATGTTCTGCAGATAAGTTCTATTACCTTTTATTATAAAGAATCCATTATGCAAAGTACAGTAAAACCCTTTAAGAAAAGAGCATTCCTCTCTCAAAGGGATTCCGATATAGATATAGTTGCTATTGTGCAGGGAGAGCGAGAATTAGTGTTCATAAGTGCGAAATATCTTACTCCATATTCCTCTTATCTAAAAGACGACAAAAAAATTTTTGTGACCGCACTTGTTAACAATAAAATCTTTGGATTGGAAGAGATATATAAGTGTATGTTTGAAAACATATTCAGTCCTGTTTTAGACAGGTATCATTAGCCACCCAATATCAAGAATCACATTCTGATGTATTAATGGCATAAATGCCGTTGTCTGTGAGTGGCTAAAAAAGGGGTGTTCTTTAAACCGGATTTGTATCTTACCCACATATAGCTATTGTCAATGTTCCACAGACCATAAGCAATAAACCGACCGTTGATTTCTTGCTGAGTTTTTCTTGAAAAACCATATAAGAAAACACTACCGAAACTAAAATACTCATTTTATCAATAGGAACTACTACACTGACAATTCCATTTTGAATTGCATAATAATAGCACAGCCAAGAAGCACCTGTTGCCAAACCTGAAAGAACAATAAATAAAAGTTCCTTTCTGTCAATATCTCTCAATTCGTGGTGCTTTCCTTTGATAAACACAATTCCCCAAGCCACCACTAAAACAACGCCTGTTCTGATTGCTGTCCCAAGATTAGACTCCACACCACTGATACCAATTTTTGCAAGAATAGATGTGAGCGCAGCAAATACCGCAGAGCCTACAGCATAAGGAAGCCATATTCTTTTTGTTTCTTTATGGTCTGAATTCTTTTTTTCAATCATAAGAAACACACCAACAGCAAGCAGGGCAGTCGCAATAAGCTTTACAGGTAAATTGTTAGTTTCTCCAAACAATATGATAGCAAGAAGTACGCTTAAAATGGTACTGGACTTATCAACCGAAACAACTTTATTCACATCTCCAACAGATAATGCTTTGAAATAACATACCCATGATGCACCTGTTGCAGCACCGGATAGAATTAAAAATAATAACGATTTATCATCAATCTGCATGATTGTATCAGCAGATCCGACGATAAACACCATAATCCATGAAAATATCAATACTACAATTGTACGCAAGGCAGTAGCTATGTCAGAGTCTGTTTTCTTAATACCACACTTTGCCAATACTGCTGTCAGACCTGCGAAGATGGCAGATAATACTGCCATAACAAGCCATAACATTTTTCTTTCCTCCACCAACTTCAAATTCGATTTTTCTTTCTTCTACATTCGAGAAGTCGATTTCAACCTTAGCAGGCTCTGCGTCTTTTGCAGAAGCTGTGAAGGTTGTCTGCGCACCGTTCTTTTCTGCCGGAGCTGCTTTCTTAGCCGCGTCGGCGCCGATTGTCTTCATTGTCGGGAACACTACGGAACTTACGGTATTATGCCCGTTTATTCAGTATTTTCAGGTGTTATCTTTCCCTGCTTTGAAGTATTATAAAGTGCGATTGAGTACCATAAAATATGAAAATGCTGTACCTTTGCTGTACTTCCATACTTCTGCTGTGCTCGGCGATAAGAACTATAAAATCTCTTTTCTAAGCTCTGTTAAAATACATCTAAATTCGCCGATAAATTGTCTAATGCTTCCTTCTTTGTCATCTCGATAACTTCAGCATAAATATCCATTGTGGTCTCAATGCTGACATGTCCCATTACTGACTGAATAACCTTTTCCTATGTTTTTTACCAAAATCATATTATTAGTTTCTCAACTTGACCTGTACTTGACCTGTATCAACAGGTCAAGTACAAGTTAATTATCGTTCCACACATACTTCTGCTTAGAACTGGTTGGTTTATCAGGTATTGTAAGCTTAATCTTTTTAGAATCTATCAAAGGAATAAGTATTTTATTTCTAAAATGATCCCGCGATTTTATTTCACAGAATTTCTGCAACTCTGCCCTTGATCTTGGCTCCCTTAAATATTCTCTTAATTTAGCAAGCAATTCTATGCTAATATCAACCTTCACCGCTGAGTGTTCGAGGGTATCACCCTTTGGAGCATCAACATTCTTGTCACGCCATACTCCATCGGCACCAACCTGTCCATATCTCAATAAATTTAGATACTTTTCACATCCGTATGCGGTAACGGAAACTCCACCACCACTAGCATCTATTATAGGAAGTTCCGCATTTGTTTTCTTGCACTCTGCTTTTATCTTCAGAAATCCTCTGCCCCAAGATTCCACATCACCCGATCTAAAAGAAACATCCGTAGCATAATCCTTATGGTTTATTGCATTCAATAGAAGTTCTCTGACAATTGCCCTCGTAAGCATATGCGTTTCTATACGCTGAACTCCTTCATAATCAACCAAGCCCCTAAAATATTTGGAAAATAGTATATCAATCGATTTATCTACCTGCAGAATCAGCGGACCTTCAATTACATCCTGGTATTGCAAATCTTCAATAATCTCTGAATTATCTCCAAAAGCACCAACTTTAGCAAAATATCCTATCTTGATATACGCTCCTGTTGCGAACAGTTCCGGCTCCGGATGAAACAATAAGGCTGCTGCTCTCGTAAGATATTTCCCATCAAATAATTTCAGGTTTCTAAGAAGAGTCTCATCATCAATATCCACCTCTACCTCAGACATTCTACCACTCTTTACTGCCTTTTTTCTGAATTCATCAATAGCTGTTTTGCTCAAATCTTCCACTGTAATACCTGGTATAGGAACCGCATCCCAAGTCTTTCCAGCTCGTTCTAGAAGAAAATTCTGTAACTCAAATCCATTAAGTTCATGTAATGTCGAACCAGATCTCTTGTAATATTTACCCTCACAAGAAATAGCAAACGGATACTTAATAATCTCAATGGAAATATATTATCTATATCCAGCTGCATTTTCCCAAATCCTATTTTCTTCAGAAATCTTAACCAAAGCCCTGTATTTTTTGTCATCTACAGGCAATGTATCCGTATTCACGGCGCCAGTTGCATACTGATTAATGAGCTTATCAGCTACACCTTCCGGAACATTCGCTCCATAACGTATATTCTCAGCACCATAAACAGAATGAATCTGAACACTAGCAAGAATCCCCAATTTATCATTGATTTTATTAGGTAAAGCTTCCAACATTTTCTTTGACTCTTCTATACCAACAACATATCCATCATCGTTTACACCAATGTTCAATACCCCACCATCAGTATTTGCATAACCACAAAGCCATTTCAGGTAATCTTCTTGCCAAGTCCACTTCCACTCTATCGTCTGAGATTCTTGTTCTTCTCCTGTTTTAATTGACTTATTAGTAATCTCCATATTGAAACCTCCTTTTTCATTTATCGTGATTATTCTTAACATATTTTCCGGACTTTATCCTCATATCACTAGGCTTCTCTGCATCCACCGGAATTGCCCATGCCATACCAAATTTAACGCAGCCTGGTATTCTTTCTTCATTACATAGTGTGTTAATCCTTCTGATACTTATATTCCATTTTTGAGAAGCTTCTTTAATTGTCATGTATTCATTCATCTTTCTATCCCTCATTGCAAAAATAAATACTACGAACTATTTTAATTATATTCCATTCTTGGAATAATATCAATCCGTTTTTCATTTGACCTATCGTAATATGAACGTAATGTGAATTGTTTAATTTGTCTCATTTCCCTATACCCATATAACATATAACTTCGAGAACAAATGCCAAAACTATCAAACAACAAAAAAGCCTGCGAACATCAGGACTCTCATCCCAACACTCACAGGCTCAATAACTTTTCGTTTTTCGATTATACTCTCTGGCAATAATCCAGACTAATCCATCCAACATCAGAGTCCTTACCTTCTCTGACTTCTACAATTTGGAAAGCGTTCTTCTGCATAACATCCTTCTGTGATATAATCCTCTAAAAAGGAGGAATCACGCAAAAAATGCATGGATAATCCACCATAAGGAATGACATCCAAGGACATTCGCAACATGAGCGAGGATGAACTCCTGGATATGGATTATTTCTTAAATGAAGACGATTTGCAGGCTTTTTTCATTCAAAAGTTCGATAAAGATCGAACTTTCCTATAAAGTTAAAAAAGGGCACTCTCTGAAAGATTTTTCTTTCAAAAAGTGCCCTCAACAATCAAATTAGTACAACTTCGCTCCTGCCGGAATCTTATCATCAAGAATCAGAACATTGAGTCCTTCTCTTCCTTCTACAAGGTGTGTAGCGGAGATGATCATACCACAGGAATCAATTCCCATCATCTTACGTGGCGGAAGGTTTGTGATTGCAAGTAATGTCTTTCCAACCAATTCTTCCGGCTCATAGTAATCGTGAATACCGCTTAAGATCACGCGATCTTCACCGCTTCCGTCATCTAATACGAACTTCAGAAGCTTCTTGGACTTCGGAACTGCTTCACATTCTTTTACCTTTACAGCGCGGAAATCTGACTTGCTGAATGTATCGAAATCAACCATGTCTTCGAATAATGGTTCTACTTCTACATTTGAGAAATCGATCTCAGCCTTCGCTGGTGCAGCTGTTTCTTCTACTGGAACAACTACTTTTGCAGCTACCGGTACACTCTGTGCTGCGTTGTTTGCTTCGTTCTTAGCAGCACCCTGTGACTTCATCGTCGGGAAGAGCAATACGTCACGGATTGCTGCCTCGTCACAGAGAAGCATACACATTCTGTCGATACCAAAACCGATACCACCTGTCGGAGGCATACCGATCTCAAGTGCATTCAAGAAATCTTCGTCTGTTGTGTTCGCCTCTTCGTCTCCCTGTGCAAGAAGCTCCTCCTGTGCTTTGAAACGCTCTCTCTGATCGATCGGGTCATTTAACTCAGAATATGCATTTGCCATTTCCCATCCATTCATGAAGAACTCAAAACGCTCTACATACTCCGGATTCTCCGGTTTCTTCTTCGTGAGCGGAGAAATCTCGATCGGATGATCTGTTACAAATGTAGGCTGGATCAAATGCTCTTCTGCAAACTCTTCGAAGAACAGGCTTAAGATATCGCCCTTTTTATGTCTCTCTTCATACTCTACATGGTGTTCCTTGGCAAGCTCTCTTGCTTCTTTCAATGTCTTAACCTCATTCCAGTCAACACCTGCATATTTCTTAACGGCATCTACCATTGTAATTCTTTCAAATGGTTTGCCAAGATCCATTTCCACACCATTGTATGTGATGGTTGTTGTTCCGAGAACTTCCTGTGCTACATGACGATACAGGTTCTCTGTCAGATCCATCATTCCGTTATAATCTGTGTACGCCTGATAAAGCTCCATCAGTGTAAATTCAGGATTGTGTCTTGTGTCCAGTCCTTCATTACGGAACACACGTCCAATCTCGTATACTTTCTCAATACCGCCGACAATCAGTCTCTTAAGATACAATTCCAGAGAAATACGAAGCTTAAAGTCTTCGCCTAACGCATTAAAATGTGTCTCAAACGGTCTTGCAGCTGCTCCTCCGGCGTTATTTACCAGCATAGGAGTCTCAACCTCCAAGAATCCCTGTCCGTCCAGATATCTTCTGATAGAACTTAAAATCTTGGAACGTTTGATAAATGTACTTCTCGCATCCATATTCATGATGAGATCTACATATCTCTGACGGTAACGCATATCTGTATTGGTCAGTCCATGATATTTCTCAGGAAGAATCTGCAGGCTCTTGGAAAGAAGTGTCACAGCAGATGCGTGGATAGAAATCTCTCCGGTCTTTGTCTTAAATACTTCACCTTCCAGACCGACAATATCTCCGATATCCAGTTTTTTGAAATCTTTATATTCTTCCTCTCCGATGCTGTCTCTTGCAACATAAGACTGGATATTTCCACTCTGATCAAGGATATTACAGAAGGAAGCTTTTCCCATCACACGTTTCTGCATAACACGTCCTGCAAGCTTTACGTGTTTTCCTTCCATTTCCTCATAATTATCTTTTACGTCCTGTGCGTGACAGGTTACATCATATTTCGTAATCTCGAAAGGATTTTTTCCGTTGCTCTGTAAATCCGCAAGTTTCTCACGGCGCACCTTTCTCAACTGATTAACATCCTGTTCCTGTACGTTTTTCTGCTGTTCGCCCATTTTTATCTCCTTTCCCTTTCAGATACATTTCTTATTGAGAACGGCTGATGTCTAACACCTTATATTCCATTACTCCGGCCTGCGTCTCAACCTCTACTACGTCGCCAACTGATTTACCGATCAATGCCTGTCCTACCGGAGACTCGTTGGAAATTTTGCCTTCCAGACTGTTCGCCTCTGTAGATCCGACAATCTTGAATTCCATCTCTTCGTCAAATGTAATGTCAAACACTTTTACTGTACATCCTACATTGATCTTATCAAAATCAACTTCATCCTCTACAACAACTTCCGCGTTTTTAAGGATTCCTTCCAGTTCTTCGATTCTGGCTTCAATATCTCTCTGCTCATCTTTTGCTGCATCGTACTCTGCATTCTCTGACAAGTCTCCCTGCTCTCTGGCTTCTTTGATCTTGCCTGCTACTTCTTTTCTTTTTACAACTTTCAGATTCTCAAGTTCATCTTCCAGTGCTTTCAATCCTGCATAAGTAAGTAATCTCTTCTTTGCTACCATTTGCTTATCTGCTCCTTTTTTTCTACTTTCTTTCTCTATCTGAAGCGTGTAGCGCCAGTGTATACTGACGCTAAAATACGCCGAATACACCTACTTTCACAATTTCATTATTATACATAACAAGGCGCTCTCTGTCAACCTGTTTTTCCACTTTAGATGCTGAATCCGCGCGGAAAAAGCCTTGTCTTACACACTGCTTCATTATATGTAAAACAAGGCTTTTTTATTACCTGCGCATTAATTGATTTTTTCATGCAATAGTTCTTCTAATTCTGCATAAGATTCTACTCGATTAATCTCATCCCGCAGCTTGGAAGACCCCTTCATTCCTTTTGTATACCATGCCACATGCTTACGCATTTCACGGATACCGATATAATCTCCTTTATACTCCATCAAAAGATTTGCATGACGAAGCATTGTCTCGCGAATGGTCTTTGCATCCGGCCGCTTAGGAAGCACTCCGGTCTTCTCGTATTCGAGAAGCTCTGCGAAGATCCACGGATTCCCCTGAGCGCCTCTGCCGATCATCACTCCGTCACAGCCCGTCTCCTGCCGCATTTTCACAGCAAGTTCACCGCTTGTCACATCTCCGTTTCCAATCACCGGAATCGAGACCGCTTCTTTTACTTTGCGGATAATCTCCCAGTCTGCTTTTCCCGAATAATACTGCTCTCTCGTGCGCCCGTGGACAGCGACTGCCGCACCGCCTGCATCTTCAATGATCTTCGCAATTTCCACCGCATTTACCGACTCATCATTAAAACCCTTACGAATCTTTACCGTTACCGGCTTCTTCGTTGCCTTGGCTGTCTTAGATACAATCTCATACACCCGTTTCGGATCGTTCATAAGGGCAGAACCTTCGCCATTTTTCACAATTTTCGGCACCGGGCATCCCATATTAATATCCAGCACCTGAAAAGGAAGCGGCTCAATCTCTTTCGCGATCTCGCTGATCACATCCGGCTCCGAACCGAAGAGCTGCAGCGAAACCGGATACTCCTCTGGATGAATCTTTAGAAGCGCCTTCGTATTTTTATTTTTATATAGCAGAGCTTTGGCACTGATCATCTCCATACAGAGAAGCCCTGCCCCCTGTTCCTTACAGAGCAGGCGGAACGGAAGATCCGTCACTCCCGCCATCGGCGCAAGAATGTATGGATTGTTAAGTTTCAAGTTTCCTATGTTCATGATACACCTCTTGGGGACGTAGCATTTTTACAAAATGCTACGTCCCCAGTTAAATTTTTAACGTTTTTTATTTTTCTCAAATATAATCCTAAGTCCTTTTAATGTAAGTTGCGGATCGTACACATCCACTACATCTGTGTCGGATACGATCATTTTCCCTAATCCGCCGGTTGCTACAACTTTCGCGTCCGTGTAGCCGGATTCTTCTTTTAACCTTTTTACAATGTATTCGGTCTGCCCAATCTGTCCGTACAGGAGCCCTCCCTGCATGCTGGAAATGGTCTCTTTTGCAAGGATTGAGGCTGGTTTTCTAATTTCTATCGCCGGAAGCATATCCGCCTCTCCCCACAATGCCTGTGCGGATGTGCGGATTCCCGGAGCGATCACGCCTGCTTCAAAGGTTCCATCCGGCCCGATGATATCGTAAGTGGTGGCAGTCCCGAAGTCTACTACGATCACAGGTCCGCCAAATAACGTATATGCAGCCACCGCATCGACGATACGGTCAGCGCCCACTTGTCTTGGATTCTCGGTAACGATGCGGATTCCTGTTTTGATCCCCGCCGACACGACCATTGGCTTCACTCCGAAATATTTAATAATTGCACTTCCAAGAGAATGCATCACATCCGGTACTACGGATGCGATAATCACATCTTGGATATCTTTTCCGGCTACTCCGTGACGTTCCACCAGTTCACGAAGCATAATTCCGTATTCATCGGAAGTGCGCGGCTGTTTTGACTTCATACGAAATGTACCGGACACTTTTTCCCCGTCAAAGATTCCAAGAGTTATATTGGTATTTCCAACATCTATGACTAATAACATATCTTCCTCCTACAGTTCCTCTCCCAAGAAGAACACCTTATAGTATAATTGAAGTGACTGCAGCAGATCCTGTTTGTCCCGCTGAAGCTCTTTGATCTTGAGCTGACTTCCAATCTCGTCAAACATCGGATCAAATTCCTCCGACGTTACTTCAAAACACAGTTCTCCATTTTCTTCGTATACAAGTGTCAATATTCCGCCCACATCATTGACATACAAGACACACATGATCTTAAGTTCGTCTTTGATATGATCCGGCAATCCGGAGAAATCCGGGTTGAGATAATATTTTTCTTCATATGAATTCGCCCCGCAAAGGACAATCTTTTCTTCGTACATTCAGTTCCTCCATTTATTATGTATATCCGTAAATTCCACGCACAGACACTTCCCCCGCGAAAATATTCTGCACGCTTCCGTCTTCCTTCTCCACGATCAGCTCGCCCGTATCATTGATTCCCAGTGCATACGCTTCATAATGATTGCCGGGTTCCAGAATCTTCACCTGTCTGTCCTTGTTGACTAACAACTCATTATACTCCTTGCGAAGTCCCGCAAGAGATCCCTCCTGCAAAAATTGTTCATAATACATTTCAAAATGCTCCATCACTGCCGCGATCAGGTGTGAGCGCCGGAACCTCCTGCCGGTTTCCATTTTCAGTGAAGAAGCACAGTCTTTCAGCTCTTCCGGAAATTCATTTTGATTGACATTGATACCAATTCCAATCACCACGTAATTGATCCATGTCATCTCGATACTCATCTCTGTCAGAATCCCGCATATCTTCCGCCCCTGTACGACAAGATCATTGGGCCATTTGATCTGTACATCGACACCGGTCTGTTCCCGAAGCGCCCTTGCCACAGCAAGCGCCATAACAAGCGTAAGCATAGGAGCTTTCACCGGCGGAAACTCCGGACGCAGCAAAAGGCTCATGTAAATGCTCTCTCCTGCCGGAGACTCCCATCTTCTGCCCCGTCTTCCTCTTCCCGCACTCTGGCTTTCCGCCACATACAAGGTACCATGAGGCTCTCCTTTTTCTCCGCCTGCTTTGGCCTGAATATTGGTGGAATCCGTCTCCTTAAAAACGAAAATGGATTTGCCTGCCCACTTTGTACTCCGAAGGCTCTCCAACTCTGCTTCGGACAGCACGTCCGGGCTCTCCACAAGGCGGTACCCCTTCCGTGGCACCGCCTCAATTTCATATCCTTCTTTTTTTAACTGATCCACAACCTTCCAGACCGCAGTTCTGGACACTTGAAACTGTTCACACAACTGCTGCCCCGACACATAACCTTCACTTTCCTTCAGCAATCTTAAAATCTCTGACTTCATTTATTTCTACCTTACCGTTCTCCAAGTGTTGCCACCATAACCGCCTTAATGGTATGCATACGGTTTTCCGCCTCATCAAAGACTTTTGATTTCTCAGATTCAAATACTTCGTCTGTCACCTCTATGTCATCCAGACCGAACTTCTCTTTGATCTCTCTTCCCACACCTGTCTCCAGATCATGGTAAGCAGGCAGACAATGAAGGAAAATTGCCGACTCACCGGCATTATCCATCACTTCTTTTGTCACCTTATAAGGAAGCAGTTCTTTGATACGCTCCGCCCAGATTTCTTCCGGTTCTCCCATAGACACCCATACATCTGTATAAATAACATCTACATCTTTTGTTCCGCTTTCTACATCTTCGGTCAGTGTAATGCTTCCGCCGCTTTCCTTCGCATATTCTTCACAGAGCGCTACAAGCTCCGGCTCCGGGAAATAATTTTTTGAAGTACATGCTGTAAAATGCATTCCCATTTTTGCACAGACAATCATAAGAGAATTTCCCATATTGTATCTTGCATCACCCATGTACACCAGACGGATTCCTTTGATTCGTCCGAAATGCTCCCGAATTGTAAGAAGATCTGCCAGCATCTGTGTCGGATGGTATTCATTGGTCAGACCGTTCCACACCGGAACTCCTGCATACTTCGCCAGCTCTTCCACAATCTCCTGACCATAGCCACGGTACTCAATACCGTCAAACATTCTTCCGAGCACACGCGCAGTATCCTTGATGCTTTCCTTCTTTCCGATCTGAGAAGCGCTTGGAGCAAGATATGTAGTTCCCATTCCCATATCGTGAGCCGCTGTCTCGAAAGAGCACCTTGTTCTTGTACTTGTTTTTTCAAAAATAAGCGCCACATTCATACCGCGATAATGATCAATGGCAATTCCTTTTTTCTTCTTCTCCTTCAATTCCGCCGCCAGATCCACAAGATATAAGATCTCTTCCGGTGTATAATCCTTAAGCGTCAAAAAATGTCTTCCTTTTAAATTCATCTCATTTCCTTCTTTCAATTCCATCAGCACGTGCACAAAGCGCGGCAAATTCATCTGATCCTCTAAAGTTATATACTTTTTATATACCATTTCCAACAATTGGTCAACTGTATAGATGCGATATTTGGGAATCCGAAGCAATTTTGCTGTTGCTTCCAACATCCCCAGATAAAGTTCTTTATCTGAATTTCCAATTGATAATTTAAGCACAAATGCAATCTCTGCTTTTTCAATTTCTTTCAGCGGTTCTAACAGTCTGCTGTAGTATTCCTCCTCATGTGTCTGCTCCAGATAATAGATCCGCCCTTCCAGACCGTACAGCATACGCTTCATATCATAATAACCGATGGTTAAGTTCTGTCTGCTTCGCTTCGCCGAAAATTCCAGGATACTTCCAAGCTTCACGCGTGGAGATACTTCACAAAATGTTCCGTCCTCCGGGAATTTTACCCGCTGTTCCCATCCCGGTCCGTGAATCCTCACAACAATCAGATTCTCATAGCCACGCTCCAGAAGTGAATTTACCGGCACGTTATTGGCAATTCCACCGTCCGTATATTTCTTACCATGGAGCGGTTCATTCTTAAACCCGATCAAATACGCGCTCGCAAGAAGAAAATCCTCCAGAAGTCCCTCTTCTATATCTGCCACACTAAGCGTCAGCTCTTTTTTGTCTGTCAGTGAAAATGTAGACAAGCAAAATTCTTTTCCGCAATTTCTGATTTTTTCTTCGTCGATCACTTGGTGGATCAAATTGCGAAGCGGCGTAATATCTACTCCGCCATCCTTAATCTTCTCCCAAAGCGTCCTTAAAATATCCCTTACAGATGTCTCGCCGGAAAACCAGCCTTCCATCTCTTCATCATCCACATCCATCACCGTGGAAAATGTCATTTCTCTCCAGATCGTCTCTGCTTTCTCAAGGTCACCCATGCAAATAAGGGCGCCATTTAAAGCGCCCACCGATGTCCCTGCTACAGCCTTAATCTTAACACCGGCTTCCCGAAGCGCTTTCCATGCACCAATCTGGTATGCGCCTCTTGCTCCGCCGCCGTCAAGGACAAGTCCATATTCTTTTGTAAGGTCAAGAACAGGTCTCACCTGCATCCCCCTCTCGGCATCATTTTATCTGTTATTCCATTTTATCCGTTCCGACCTCTGCCAGTGATTTCACCAATCCGGCAATACTCTGAATCTCGGATGGAATAATAATTTTCGTAGCTTTTCCGTCGGCTGCTTTTTCAAACGCTTCCAGACTCTTAATTGTAAGTACCGCTTCGTCTGCCCCCGCCTCTTTCAAATAGCGTATACCGTCTGCATTCGCCTGCTGTACTTTCATGATTGCTTCTGCTTCACCTTCTGCCTCGCGGATCATCGCTTCCTTCTTCGCCTCTGCCCGCAGGATTGCAGCCTGCTTCTCCGCTTCTGCGTCAAGGATTGCAGACTCTTTCTGTCCTTCCGCAACAAGAATCGTAGATTTCTTCTCACCTTCCGCACGAAGAATCGCCTCACGTCTCTCACGCTCAGCCTTCATCTGTTTCTCCATCGCGTCTTGAATAGCTGCCGGAGGAATAATATTCTTAAGCTCCACACGGTTTACCTTGATGCCCCACGGATCGGTTGCAACGTCAAGTGACGCGCGCATCTTCGTGTTGATCGTTTCTCTGGATGTCAGTGTCTGATCCAGTTCCAGATCTCCGATAATATTACGAAGCGTTGTCGCTGTCAGATTTTCAATCGCCATGATCGGATTCGCCACACCGTAACAGAACATCTTCGGATCTGTAATCTGATAAAAGACTACCGTATCAATCCGCATGGTTACATTATCTTTTGTGATTACCGGCTGCGGTGCAAAATCCACTACCTGCTCTTTCAAATCCACTTTTCTCGCCACCCGGTCTACGATTGGCAATTTAAAATGAAGCCCGGTGCTCCATGTCGCCTGATAAGCCCCAAGTCTCTCGATAACGAGTGCCTGTGCCTGTCGCACAATCCTCACACAAGAGATCAATATTAACACAACAATCACCGCTAGTATTATTAGCAATATTGCAAATCCCACTCCAAACATAACTTCTAGTCCTCCTTTTCTCTCACAACCAGTTTTACACCTTGGATCTCATCGATCACCACTACGCTCCCTTTCGCAATTTTCCCATCAGTCTCATTGGTCTTTGCCGACCACTCCTGTCCGTTCACAACGACCGTCCCCTGTGCCTGAAGCGTATCAATCGCTTCGGTCACCAGAGCTTCCTGCCCCACCAGACGGTCCGCATTGGTCTTCTGCCGGTCCTTATTGAAATATTTCACCGCAACCGGTCTTGTAAATACAAATAAAAGAATGGAGACAACCAGAAACAAAATGATCTGCACCGCCAAACCGCAGCCCAGAAGCCCTGCTATAAATGCAGCCAATGCACCGCCTGCGAACCAGATTGTCGTCAGTCCCATCGTGGCAATCTCAATGATCAACAATAGGATAAATAATGCCAGCCATACCATTTCCTGCATGTTCTCTCCTCCTTCTCTCTGCATAGTATTACTTATGAATTATATTACTATACTTTATTCGTAAATACAATGAATATTATCTTAATATTCAGATAACTTATTATTTTCTCTGTCTTCTCACTTCAAACATGAGCACCGATGCTGCAATCGCCGCATTCAATGACTCCACCTGTCCGCTCATCGGAATTTTCACATAAGTCTGCGCCGCCTTTGCAATCTCCTCCCGAAGACCATTTCCCTCATTTCCAATAAAAAATGCGCAGGAACCGCGATAGTCTTCCTGATCGTAATCGCGTTCTCCAAGAAGATGTGCCGCATATGTATGAATCCCCGCCTGCTTGATCTTCTCTATCGCTTTCGGAAGTTCTTCTGCGTAACAAAACGGCATACGGTAGACCGACCCCATCGTAGACCGAATCGTCTTGGGATTGTAAATGTCCACACAGTCTGCGCTCATAATAATTCCATTTACCCCGGCGCCTTCCGCAGTCCTTACAATTGTTCCGAGATTTCCCGGGTCCTGAAGGTTATCAAGCACCAGAAGGTGGCGCTGTTCTCCCTGAATCATTTGCTCCAGCATATGATCCATCTGTTGTACCACGCACAGTATCCCCTGTGGCGTCTTCGTATCCGATATATGTGAAAATACAGTATCCGACACAAGCTCCGCCCGGATATCTCCCTCTGCCAGAACTTTTTCTATCGTCTCTTTTTCTTTCTTATAAAAGGATTCCGATACATAGACTTCTCGCAATTTATCCACCGGAACTTCCCGAAACATACGAATGCCTTCTACGAGAAACACTCTTTCCTCATCTCTTGCCTTTCGTTTTTTTCTAAGATTTACAAGGCGTTTCACTCTTGCGTTTGACGTACTTGTTATCATTCTCTCACCTGCTTTTCTCCGAATTTTTCCAACGCTTCATTGGAGCCGATCATAATCAGCATCATTTCCTTTTGGAGCGGTTCCTCCGGGTCAATCGTTACCTGAATCTTTTCTCCGATTCGAACACCCACCACATTCACATCTTTTGTACGCCGCACATCGATTTCCGAAAGCGACTTCCCAATCCATTTCTCCGGAACTGCAATCTCTGTAATACTGTAATCCGGAGACAGAGAGATCCAGTCCACGAATTCACCGGATACAAGATTTCTGGCTACGCTTTGTCCGATTTCTTTCTCCGGAAAGATGATGCTGTCTGCTCCGATTTTTTTCAGCACCTTGGCATGAAGATCATTTTTTGCCTTTGCAAGTACATACGGTACGCCAATTTCCTTAGATACCAGCGTCGCCATAATACTAGCCTCCATATCATCCGCAACTGCAACTACTACTCCATCCAGATTTCTTGCGCCGAGAGATCTTATCACCTCAGGATCTTCAATATCTGCCTGCACCGCATAAGATACATAAGGGGAAATATTTTCAATCCGCTCCATATGATTATCTACAACTACCACTTCACAGCCTAACTCCTGAAGCGTGACTGCGACACTCTCACCAAAACTTCCAAGCCCAAATACTGCATACTGCTTTCTCATTTTTCCTCTTCTCCCTACATTTTCCATCTGCTTATCCAATCATTTACCGACGATTTATCCGACCATGATCCGCTCTTCCGGCAGTTTCCTGATCTTATCCCGCGGATGCATTTTCCCGGCGAATAAAAGCACAAGTGTCATCGGACCCAGACGTCCGGCATACATCATAAGCATAAGTACCACCTGACTCGCCCGCGCAAGATGCGGCGTAAGATCCGCTGTCAAGCCCACCGTTCCGATTGCGGATGCCGTCTCATAGAGAACGTTGACCAAGGGAACCGTATCCGGCTCAATAATCAAAATTGTAATCGTTCCAACCGTAAATACCGAAAATGCAGCCATCACAACGCAAAAGCCTGTACGGAAATTTTCTACCGATATCTTTCTGCCCATGCACTCGGTATCATTTCCACCTCTAACGAATGTCAGACAGGCAAGAAACAGCATGGCGATTGTTGTTGTCTTCACACCTCCCGCTGTCCCGCCGGGAGAGCCTCCGATAAACATCAAAATACAATGAAACAGCTTGGACTCTGTATGAAGCGCATTTTGTGAAATTGTTGCAAATCCGGCGGTTCTGTTTGTCACCGACTGAAAGAACGAAGCCATCACTTTATTTCCGAGAGACAAATTGCCAAGTGTCTCCGGATTGTCATATTCTGCCAGAAAAACGAATACTGCCCCGCTTATAATAAGCAGAATCGTCATAATAATCGCAAGCTTAGATTGAAGCTTTAACCTCGTAAACCACCATCTTCTGGGCATTTCACGGCGAATCAGCTTCTTTCCATTGGCAATGATATCAAACCATACGGTAAATCCCAGTCCGCTTAAGATAATTAAAATCATCGTCGTAAGATTGACGATCGGATTGGTCACATATGCTGTCAGGCTTGAATCTCCGAGAATATCTATTCCTGCATTGCAAAAAGCGGATACCGCATGGAAGATGGAATACCAGATTCCTTTTACCACTCCGTATTCCGGTATAAACTGGATGGCATAGAGCGCCGCACCTACTCCCTCCACCGCAAATGTGCCGAAGAGGACGCCCCGTACAAGGAGTACCATTCCGCTTAATTTATCCATATTATATGTTTCTTGGATCACAATCCGTTCCTTCAGCGTGATTTTTCTTCTCAAAAGTAAGAAAAATGCTGTCACACAGGCAATAACTCCCAGACCGCCGATCTGGATCAGCACAAGTAAAATCATCTGCCCCGCCAGTGTAAACTGAAATGTCGGGGTGATCGTCACAAGCCCGGTCACGCACACTGCCGACACAGAAGTAAACAATGCATCCATAAATTCTATTGGCTGCCGGTTAGAAAAAGGCATCCACAGAAGCACCCCTCCAAGAAGGATCACACCCAGGAAACCACCCGCAAGAATACCCATCGTATTCCATCTGATATTTTTCTTTTTTTGTCCTACCATCTCAATCAAGACCTTATATTTTCACTCTTATTATAACCACATCAACTGTTGTTCTTACATCATACTCGCAGTAAATAAGTACGTCAACAAGAAAAAACGCGGAGCACTTTCATGCATCCGCGTTTTTTCTCGAGTTTATATTGGAAGTTCGAGATAAATGTCTTTTCCTTCTTTAATTGAAATTACTACTTTCCCGTGTGAGATTGTTGTGACAGCCCCTTCTACTGCAACCTGAGGAGCCGCCTCTTCTGCTTCTTCCTGCGGCGCTTCCTCTGCAACCTCTTTGATACCATCTACATTATCCGCTGTCAACGGACAAAGAGAATCACTTGTCTTACTTAATTTTGCCCCCAATACCTGCTCAATCGTCAGACAGCCATCCAGATTCAATAATCCAGAATCAACCAACTCATCAAAAATTGCCGGATCCTCGAGATTTGCCGGTTCAATTGTAATTCCCGCTTCTGCTCTGCAGCATAATACTGCCGGGTCCTTTGCATGTGCTTTCGCTGTTTCTGCTGTAATAGACATACTTCATACCTCCTAATTTATACATACCTTAAGTATAGTCTCTCTAAAATCGAAATTCCAATTGATTTTTGTCATATCCCGACACCATTTATTATATTTTTCTATATACAACGTCCGGTTCAAACCATTCGCTTCGGATTCTTCTGTTATAGAAACAGCATTTTATACATTATAAAAAACACAACCCTACAATAGAGTTGTGTTCTTCAAGAGGCGCCAACCAGATTTGAACTGGTGATGAAGGTGTTGCAGACCTCTGCCTTACCACTTGGCTATGGCGCCTGATACTATATGTTACCTTGCGGATACTTGTTAAGTATAACAAATACCCGCAAGTTCGTCAACCTAAAATCCTAATTCATCATTAACAAGAATCACTTTTATCCGTTTTGGAAGCTTAGAGAATCTTGTAATCAAGATCTGACAGCAGATTGTGTCCGGGTTCTTGCAGTCAAAACAACTTCCCGCCTTAGAGCATGGAGTATCCAACGAAAATCTCTGTGCATTGATCGGTGCAGCTTCATTTCTTGCTCTTGACATAGCATCATCTACATCTTTTACAACTTTATTCATGCCCACGATCATAATTACGTTTCTCGGCCCCGCCGCAATCGCAGATACCCGGTTTGCAAATCCATCTATATTGACCATAACGCCGTCTTCTGTGATCGCATTCGCACTGGTAAGGAAATAATCACAATCATAGGTAGCCATTTCAATCTTACGCTTCTCTTCACGGTCTTTTGCAAGATCTCTATCATACTCTCTGTAATTACCTTCGCAAATCGCCTTTTTAAGCCCAATCTCGGCAATAGACACGGAGCCTCCCCAAGCCACGGTACTTTCTTCCGGTATAAGGCTTAACGCAATTTCCAATGCTTCTTCCTTCGTCTCTGCGTAAAAGCCTTCCATATTGCGTGATTGCAATCCTTGAATTACTCTTTCACCAAGTAACTTATTTCTTTTTGCACGGTTTTCATTCATTATCGACTCCTCCTTACTATTATATTGCCGTCCTATTAATTATAGCACATTATCTGTTAAAATTTCTTTTTCTTTTTACACATAATATTCACTTTCAAGACGTAAAATTCGAAAACATACCATGATCTTCATGCGGTTTTCATTGAGCAGTATATCATATCCCAGAATTTCCTTTATTTTTCCGATTTTGTAAGACAACGTATTTTTATGACAATACAGCGCCTTAGATGTACAAATAATGCTGCATTCGTTTTCAAAATAAGTCTCTAATATATGCATATAATCCGTCTGATTCTTTTTATCGTAATCAATAAGCTTTCCCAGTGCTTCCTCCACAAAATTCGGATAAATTGTTTTTTCCCTATAATCGGTCAAAAGCTGATAGATTCCGAGTTCTTCGTATGTTAAGAAGTTGCGCGGAATTGTTGTCTTTGTCAGTTGATATGCTGTCTTTGCCATCTTGTAAGATTTATGGATATCTTCAATTGAAGTCACCGTCATTCCAGCCCCCGCATAAATATTGGTATCTTTTTTGCACTGGTCAACAATCCCTTTATTTAATAAAGAAATCTGGTCTCCCACCGCTAAAATGATAAGTATATCATTTTCTTCATATAAAACCGTCTTTTTTAGAAAATAGCGTAAATCTTCCTTCATCTTTGCCAACGCTTTATTTCCATCCTCTGTATGGTAAGTATGACAGCTCAGTACAAACGTACAAAAAGACATCCCTTGAAAGAAGCCATTACTCTCAAAATCCTTTACATATAATTCTAAATTATTCGGATAATAGATTGCGTTTTTCAGAGCCGAAACAAGGTTCGTCTCTTTCTTTTCATTTTGAAGCAAAATTTCTGAAAAACGCCTCATCACATCAATATACGGCGTATCCCATGACGCCGAAAATAGAGGAAAACGAATTTCATTACAATATTCGATAATTTCCTTCGAAAATTCTCGTCCTTCGGGCAAGCCAAGAATCAGTCCGCCCGCATGTTTATTGTACAACATATCCACAAAATCTTTCATCCATTCTTCCGAAGTATATTGCACGCCACTCGTAAATATAAGTTCATTTCCATGTAAAAATTGTGCGAACAATTCATTCTCCACAATGTGCACCCACCCAATCTCCTTTTCAAAACAACTACTTGTGTGAAGCTTCACATTATATCTGGAGCGAATGTCTGCATATAAATCAATTAATTCAACAGCCACATAATCACCTCTCTTCTAAATTCTACCACAATTGTGCTTCAAGCACAATTATTTCATATATTTATGTATTCAAAAACTATTTTCAATTGTTTTTCTAGGTGGTATATTGTTTTAGGAACACAAAATAATACAATCCCGAATTTTGTGATTTGCATTGAACTTCAGATCAATCAAAAAAGAAACCAGTCCCTCTGGTTTCTTTTTTCATTCTTTTCATCTCTTTATAATTCAAATTTCTCGGCAAATTTCTCCAACACCGGATAGGTTTCAAAATATTTATCAAAGCATTTCCCATACCAGCCGATCAACAGACCATTGCAGCAGGCAAGTACGACCGTTCCCGGTCCAATTCCTTCAATTCTATGAAGAAGTAAAAAAGATACTGCCACAGCAACTATGAAACAGCACATATCAAAGCCGATTTTAAACTTCGACAATTCAATGTGAAAATGTTTACTCACGCCTTTCACGAAAAATTCATATACCTGTGGATAAATATAAGACTTAAAATACAGCATGACGCCAAGGGAATTGAGCAAAAATCCTGTCACAAAATAAAAAATCCGAAGCTGCATAGAAAATCCCCCCGGCTCATACAGATCCGGATTAAAATGCGGAATGACCATTCTCCAGAAATCTAAGATCAATCCGTAAATAAAACCTGATAAAAACGCACAGAAATATGTGAGCTTTACTTTACGCACTACTGCGCAGAACGCTACAAACAGGATTCCCTGTACGATATACTCCGCCTGCCCAAATGTAAGAAAGTCAAATTTCAAGCTGACAATGTAAGCAGGCGCGATCACCATAGACAGCCCCAAATCAGACGCCGTCAAAAGTGCCGTTGCAAAAGCCAAAATAATCGCTCCCGTAAAATAGACAAATTCGCTGCTGATCTTTCTTTTTTTCATACGCTTTTCCTCAATAGTTATCCACTGATTTCCACATATTTATCATATCATTTCCACATATTTCCTCGCAACAAAAAAAACACAACTTCTTTCGAAGTTGTG